>WLWD01006111.1_pt1 | contig 206373 bp, 154 predicted proteins | sample 6712731 | NCBI WGS metagenome assembly WLWD01 (sample SAMN12718690, study PRJNA576275) | sponge metagenome | isolation source: marine sponge | host: Mycale hentscheli | place: New Zealand: South Island, Marlborough, Capsize Point | collected 2014-11-01
GTCCACACTCTCCCTATAAACATTCCATACTCTCCTTATTACACAGTCCATACTCTCCCTATACACAGTCCATACTCTCCCTATAAACATTCCATACTCTCCTTATACACAGTCCATACTCTCCTTTTACACAGTCCATACTCTCCTTATACACAGTCCATACTTCCTTATACACAGTCCATACTATTCCTTATAAAACGTCAACTCTCCTTATACACAGTTCCATACTTCTCCTTATACACCAGTCCCCATACTCTCCTTGTACACAGTCCATACTCTCCTTATTACACAGTCCATACTCTCCTTATACACAGTCCATACTCTCCCTATAAACATTCCACACTCTCCCTATAAACATTCCATACTCTCCTTACTACACAGTCCATACTCTCCTTATACACAGTCCATACTCTCCCTATAAACATTCCATACTCTCCTTATACACAGTCCATACTCTCCTTGTACAGTCCATACTCTCCTTGTACACAGTCCATACTCTCCTTATACACAGTCCATACTCTCCCTATACACAGTCCATACTCTCCTTATACACAGTCCATACTCCTTTTTTACAGTCAATACTCTCCCTACACACTTTCAGATTCTCCCTATACACGTCCCATACTCTCCTTATACACAGTTCCATGCTCTCCTTATACACCGTCCATACTCGCCTTTATTACAGTCCACTCTTCCCTTTACCCAGTCCATACTCTCCCTTTACCCAGTCCATACTCTTGCTTTACCCAGCCCATATAGTAGGTAATGGGTAACCAGCAGGAATAAGGTAAAGGGACACTGTGGTATTTTTTAGAAAAGTTTCCACATGGTATTCCACACATACATTGTTAGGATTCTCCTATTCTTAATTATGCACGAGTATCACAATACAGGGAATTCACAAAACTAGTAAGTAAAGGGTAACCAGCAGAAACATGGTAAAGGGAACCAGCAGAAAAATGGTAAAGGGAAACCAGCAGAATCATGGTAAGGGCACATGCAGAAAAAAGTAAAGGTTAATCAGATAACAAGCAGGAAAAAGTTGAAGTAAAATCCTAAGCTTATACATTAACCCGGATGTGGTTCCCTCAAACCAATCATTTACATACTTTTAATACTGCCACTTCCAATAAGGATATTTCATTGATGAGATTCCTTCACCGCTTCTTCCGCCTCTGATGTCATATGCATTAACATCTCCAGCAGTTTAGATTTTAAGTCATTTCACTCCACTAGTTGTTGCGGCCTATGCAAATAATTGGATAATAGCATAAATTGTGCACCCATACAGTTGCCTTATGCTAGCTGCTATTTCAGCACAACTTAAGCTATAGAACACTGAGGGAGTTAAACCTAGGATCTCCAACCCCGCCTCGAATATTGGGGGAAATATAGAACAGCTTCTATGAATATTACGATCATAAAAACATGCAAGAAACATTGATCAATGCATATATACAGTCTCATACAAGCATGTGCACCACAGTAGAATGTTTAGAAAAAGGGTGTGGTGTGGCTAAGTAAACACACAGCACCTGTCTCTTACCCCAAGCAAAATAATTCTGCATACGACACACATCAATGATTCAATCAGCTTCAAAATGTCAGCTCAAAGTTACAATCAACTGTTCGTCACACATTCTTTCAGTCTATTACAAGACTACCCTCAGCCATGTGGGTTAAAATAGTATAATACTTCACAAATACCTCTCTTGTTCATTAAAATTTTGAAAAATTTACATTAAAATTTTGAAAAATTTACTAACATCTATATAATAACAGGGGTTCATTTAGGGGGGGAGCAAGGGAGACGCTTGCCCCCCCTTGAAGCCATTTCACCCTTCTTGAAATATTCTTAAAATTTCGTAAGCAAAATGCGAAGTTAAAAAGTGAATATTTAAGGTGATGGGAAATGCTTAAATCATGCCCGTCTCTTTTCTCATCTTAGTTCTGCATGAACGCTGTGACACCCTTTAGATAGCACAAACTCAACCTCGTCCACTCTTAAATTGATTTCTAAATGAAACCCTGAATAATACACTTGTGTGCCAAATAACAATGATGAACGACAACGACCGTGTGTGTATTCATGAATAATCCATGAGCTTAAACAGTCTGGCCAAGCATAGTCCTTACCTCAATGGGTAAAGAGTCATCACATTCAGTAGAGAGTGATTAATTGTTACTAAAAAGTGGGTGGAATAGACTAAGGGAAGGCAAAAGTATGAAAGAGAGAAGGCAAAAGTTTCACGCAGCGTAAGGCCACAATCATGATGGTAGGACAGAGATTCCGAAGCAGGAGAATTAGACAAAGGAAAAGGGACTCCATTACTCAAGAAGAAAAAGCTTAAGAAAGGAAATGTGAGGGTGGGGTAAGAAAAGCTGAGATAGTTTAAAAAAGAGAGCAGGAGACGAAAACTAATTAATTAATAGATAGTAGAGAATGATAACTGAGCAAAATAACTTCAATATGTCGAGCTCCACTGTGTGTTGGGGTACTTGCTGGTATATTGTAATATACACTATTTAATTTCCCCTTCAAATTTATTTCCTAATTTAGAATCCACCTAACCTTGCAAGCCACTTTTACTCGACTGCATAGTCCACCGCACGTGTGATCTTCTTCTCTAGTTGTATAAAGTCCTGAACAATCAAATAAATTAAAAATTCTCAAGAATTTCTTCAAAATTAATGTGTACTAAATAATTATACAAACATTGTAATTAAGGCCGAGCACCTCTTATAGCAAAATTTTTGAAGGAACTATCTAAATATGATACCCTAGTAAACATTCTAATCCAGCACCTATCATTGTTCAATAATATCTGTGTGCAGTATGCAGTTAGGCAGTACTCAAAATTACAGCACTCAAACTCATGATGTCATGCAAATTACTCTCTAGGATTAAAGAACAATATGCACATGTGTCAGTAACAATGACGACGACCAACGGTGTGTATTCATGAATAATTCGTGAGCTTAAACAGTGTGGTAAAGCGTCATCATATCTTGATTATGTCATCCCATTCAGTTGAAGGTGATTAATAGTACACTAAAAAGCGGAAGGCTGAGGTAGTGAAATCACTGAGTAAAAGCAGCATAAGTTTCAAGAAGGAAGGGGGAAATACGAAAAAAATAGGCAATATTTCACAAAGCATAAGTCCACAATCATGATAGAAGGCCATAGAGATGCAGAAGCAGGAGAGGTAGACAAAGGATAATGGACTCCATGACTCGAGAAAAAAGCTGAAAAAAAGGAAAGGTTGGGGAGTATGGACTGTATAAGGAGAGTATGGACTGTGTATAAGGAGAGTATGGACTGTGTATAGGGAGAGTATGGACTGTGTAAGGAGAGTATGCACTGTGTATAAGGAGAGTATGGACTGTGTATAAGGAGAGTATGGACTGTGTATAAGGAGAGTATGGACTATGTAAAGGGAGAGTATGGACTGTGTATAAGGAGAGTATGGACTGTGTATAAGGAGAGTATGGACTGTGTATAAGGAGAGTATGGACTGTGTAAAGTGAGAGTATGGACTGTGTAAAGTGAGAGTATGGACTGTGTATAAGGAGAGTATGGAATGTTTATAGGGAGAGTATGGACTGTGTATAAGGAGAGTATGGACTGTGTATACGGAGAGTATGGACTGTGTATAAGGAGAGTATGGACTGTGTATAAGGAGAGTATGGACTGTGTATAAGGAGAGTATGGACTGTGTATAAGGAGAGTATGGACTGTGTATAAGGAGAGTATGGACTGTGTATAAGGAGAGTATGAACTGTGTATAAGGAGAGTATGGACTGTGTATAAGGAGAGTCCACAATCATGATAGAAGGACATAGAGATGCAGAAGCAGGAGAGGTAGACAAAGGAGAATGGACTCCATGACTCGAGAAAAAAGCTGAAAAAAAGGAAAGGTTGGGGATAAGAAAAGCTGAGATAGTTCAGGAAAAAAGAGAGCAGGAGAGGGAAACTGATGTAGAGAATGATAACAATGAATAAAAATAAAAATAATAACTTATGCTACTGCATTCTTACTGTGCAATACGTCAAGCGCCACTATGAGGTGGGGTACTTGTTAGTTATAAATATTTTATGTCTTACATCCTAAGGGTGGCAGATATGACCAAACTCCTCCCACCCCTTTCCAAACAAATTTCTAGATAAATCCCTGACTATAATAAATTTTTATAACAGTAATAACAATACCAATAATATAATATTAAGAAGCTATGCAACTAGATTGTAAATGTTGCAGAACTAGAGTGCTCCTAATGTCTATCATCAAATATCTTGTGGCTACATGAGAACTAATCATGAAAGGAATTAGTAATACAACTGGTGGACATCACTGATGAATGCAAGTGATAAAAGCATAAACCACAGCCTACTAGCTCTCTGTCCTAAGGCTTAGAAAGTTCAAGGAACTACAGTTCCAATAGAACACACAAACATCACCAGCTGATACATGTGTCTATTACCATGTGACAAGAGTCCACATCCTTCACCTGTTCAATAATAACTGATGCATATCACTCATGCCCCATCTCCTCCACCTGGACTTTTTAATGAAACTAGCCCCCTATCACTTCCCATTCCAAGGTCATATCCTGTCCATTGTCTCCCCTCCCCTACCCTGCACACCACACAGCAACAACGGAAGGTCACAAATATCACCTAAATCAGGTATGCACTGGGCATCATCATAAAATATTTTGAACACTCAAATGAGACTACATATACCACAACTTGAGACTTACTCGATTCAGTCTATACTGAGGACTTTGTCAAGAACAAACACTTGCCAGTAATTGTTGCCTCGCAGGTTGATTATGAGCCAGCTTGTCTGAAGTCAACTACGGCAAGATCTTCAACTTGCCAGTCAGTCCAGTAACCCTGAGTGTTTTATTCACATAGTCATAATAACCGATAGAATATAGTAGCTAAAATATTATTTGTGACACAATCTGGGCAGTGTGTAGAGGAGGCTATAGGGGCAACGCCACCGTGATTGATATCAGCAGTGGCGTAGGAAAGGGGGGGGGGCTTTGGGCTACCAAAATTGTGGGCATAATAATTTCTCACATTCACACTTTTAAACCCCCAATCCCCCCCCAAAAAAACATGCCCTTGGAGCCCCCTTTACTAAACATCTTCCAACACCGCTGATCTGTCGTGTGACTACAACAAATACTAATGGCTAGCACAAGTATTCAACAACAGGCTTCAATTGTATAACCCCACCCCACACCAACGCCGCATTAAGTCATGCAGTATCTAACGCCTGAGCCCACCTAATCAATATGACAAACCACTGTAGCTCGTCAAGCCTCTTCTCCCACTATATTTCTTTCCACATACGCTGCGAGGGCACTGGATCTGAACAAATGACGACCGTTGTTTTACCTAATCTTGTTGGGCGGTACCTTTCCGTTGCTATAGTTACAAGAGAAGTAAAAACAATAACAAATCCATCATTGTGCGAATTGGCTAGTTTTAAAGCATATAAGGAAAGCTACGGCGGTGTTTTAGATAAAGAAGGATCAATCCGTCACTAAATTAAGGAGTGTCGGGCCTGCAGGTATCTTCATCCATAGATATGATACATCACGCCAAATAGTTATCTGACCCTCAGTAGGAATAGGTACTCCATTATTTTTGCAAAATGCATTGCTTCTATTAAACTATAATATGCAATAAAATATATTGCTGTTTCTGCTGATAATATACACAATCTGTATACTTCAAATGGCATGATGAACAAAAATATTTTCATCAGAATGGTTTAGCTATACCAGTGGATCTAGAACTTTTTAACAAAAAAGTAAAATTAAATTTAAGACCAACAATATTAACATCTATCATTTGTAAAGAATGAATTGATGTGTATATTTAATGGTCATAAACACTATTCCTTACCCAATCAAAAACAATATTGGGCAATAATCATAAATATTGATAAACCTCGATACACTTACCGTAAATTTCAATTATTTGAAGTCTTGCATTTTGAATAAATGAGGTTCTTCTGTAGCTATTGAACTACCACACACAACACACAAACACACACACATGAGTGTGCTATGCACACACACACACACAATAAGATTTGAGTTTTGAGTATTTCACTTGGTCATGGCAGGCAGCCCCAATCCATTGATTTTATTCATTTATCACTCATTTAATTAATTGATTTCATGGAATTAGGAAAATGATATTCAGTGACAGTAGTAACAAATGGGCAATTTTTGATCTTATAAGAGTATTTCCTGAAATGTCATAATAAATAACTCAATACTAAAAATGAATGTTAATGATATATATTTTCATACCAATGAATCCTGCCGGAAACTAAGGATTTCATGTTTCCAGTGACGAACTTCTGCATCATAGTTGTCTCCCATAGGTTTAGTTAATGAAATTGTTGCCTTCTGTGATGTACAGAGAAGCCATTTCTGCAACCAGCTGAACAAGTACAAATAATAGTTATCCTCCTGGCTTTATTGGCTGTATGAATGCAGATCATCCTGATACAATAATTGAATGCAATAAATAAACCACTAGCTAATGTCCTTCTAATTCAGAACCGCTGCCATCTTGTAGAATTAATATCAGAATCGATCAATTTTGTTTTCATACTTGACCTTTTTCCTTAGTGTTTATAGGCAACAACAACATGCCTCCTATGTGAGGAACTTCAGCTCCATACTATTTTGCCAACTTACTCACTTGGATGCATGCCCACAAATAGAATCATTGAAACAATGTGTTGCAGGAGGTTCATCCGCTGACTTCTCCCTCTGAGTAGAATAGCCCAGCATATTCCAACCTCTCTGTCTGGCTCAATGATACGAGACTTGGTCCGTCCTTTTCTACTCAGGTTGGTAGCTTTAATTAGAAAGTCTACAACCAGCCAAACAACTATGCAGAAGTGAGAGTGTGCTTGGTGCATGCTCTTTCATTTCCAAAATCACTGACTATAGTTGGATCAGTTGACATTTCTGCTCCTCAAAATGGAATTCAATGACTTAGCACACATCTTATTCATCCTAATTTTTTGTCCCAAAAACTTTACAATTTGCATGCAGATTCTTTTATCCTGTACAGCTTGCAATGCTATAGACTTTCTACTGTATCGACCAACACTTCAACCCAACCGCTTCAAAGACCATGACAGACAGAAAACATGAGATGCTTGTTGCTTCTTATTAAAATGTGAAATGAACGCAAAATAGGATAAATTATCCTAAGCATATTATTAAAGCGGATCCAACTACATACTTAAAAATCACTAAACGAAACTACCAGAGTTCTTAGGTTTACAAAATTTGCCAAAGCCTCCTTCTTTGGAGTGTCATAGTTCAGCCTTTTCTTCTTACAGGAATGTTTGTGATGATCAACATTTCTAATTGTTCTTTCAAGTTGAAAGAATTACGTACTTATTTTACTAATTTCATACGTTCCGGGGGGGGGGGGGAAACGTTTAAAATGTGTACTTCTTACGTCAAGTTTAATTGTGTGTGGGCGTCTATAAAATGTGGGTACAAATATTTTTAGCTCCACCTCTGCACTTGTTCTTCTATGAGCTCCGAGCTGAAAAGCGTCCTAAAAATGGAGAGTTCCAAAAAAAGGACAATAGTTGAAGTGACTGATTCGCACACTAGTGGCATAGCCTCAGCTAGAACCTCCATCATACAACACCAGCTCGCAAAGATTTATGACAGGACGGTAAGAAAACCCGCAAGATTTAATTGCATTCCACTATTACCAAACGGGTGTGTTGGAGTAACCAGACCCTTCCTTAGCGGAGCGATTAGGTAAAGAGTCTGGCCCGCGAGACTACCAAAATACCTGTAGTACTATGTATTGCGCAAAACTTTGTTTATACAGGGTCAATTTCTAAGTTTCACTAATTCATTGAAGAGAGGTAATAGATGAGCATCGTGACACCACTCAAATATCTTGTATCTTTCCTACAGGGACAAGCACCACAGGGCAAACATATTTTCTCTATCGCTTCCGGCGCTTGTCACACGGAAAGGTGTCCACAGAGTCACCAGATGCCTCACACCAGATTCTCACGCCGCTTGCGCGCGCCTTACGAACTCCTGCTCCCTGCGCGAGACTAAATCATACAAGCGATTGTCGGGAACAATACCAAGTTTTTTTTTGTGAAGATTGAAAAACTGCTTCGCTTGGTGTACGGGACTAAGGGTATGCAACCGGGCGATCACAAACCCGCAGACCCGAACAGAGTAGTTTGGCGAAGGACCAGGATGCTAACTTATCTGGGCGCAATCTAAAGACTAACTCAACCGCTGGCCGGGTAGCTTGCAGTCTCGTAAGTCAGACTAAAAGAGCGCACGCCTGGAAGTTGTCTTATCCAGTTAGACAGAGGAAAGCAACATTATATTAAAGTTAAGAATTACAGAAATAATAAGGGACTAAAGCTAGGGTGAGGTGGTTACAGGTAAGGTATGAATATGATTAAGTTCATTATGTGGATGTGTGGGCGTCTTCTTTTCTCGTCCAGCAGATTAGGGGGTGTGGTTGCTAGCTAGGCTAGGGCACTTAACCAAATTCAGTTTCAGTTGAGAATGTGAGTTAACTATAATAGAGATTGAGAGAACAGATAGGATCGGAGAGAGATTAGACGTTAGTCTGAATGGGCATACAATGCGCATTATGAAGTGTGTGACAGGTGACAGTGTTCAATGGTTGGTGATGAATCTCATTACCGAGAGTGGCAATGAGAATCAGGTAAAGGGTGACAGATGAAATGTATTAGAACTCAAAGTGGAAGAGAGAGGTAGATACAGGTACAGATAAGATTAGAAATAAGTGAAATAGACAGCTACAGATAGGTAAATACATGCATACAGATATAGTGATATTCAGTTCAGTCCTACGTGTGAAGTGCCGGGCCAGCCGAGCTTGAGTTCATATCCTCTGTTCGGGTATGGATCCCGAACATCCTCCGGGGGGAGCAGCTGAGGACGTGACAGATGTGGATGTGGTGTGGACAGATTCAGCTTCGTCAGCGTCAGTGACTAGGCAGACGAGACGGTTGACAGGTCGTAGATATGTCTTGCCACGACATCGGATCGTGGCAACCCTGGAGATGCCGTCGTCTCCGGGATGCAGCTTGTGGATGACAGCTAAGGGCCAGGATCTTGATCGGAGCGACTCGTCCTTGACAAGTACTACGTCACCTTCATGGAGGGCGGTACCGGGGCGGAGCCACTTGGACCTTGCGGCGCAGCTTGCTAGATATGAGGTGCTCCAATGCTTCCACAGATCGGCTTGAAGGCGTTCGACAAGGTTCCAACGTCTGAGGAGCGACAACTTTCCTGTGGAAGGCAGCTTGGTAGGTGGGGCTCGAAGTGGGCGGCCTATCAGAAAGTGCCCAGGTGTGAGCACGTTGCTCTCATCAAGGTCGTCAGCATGAAGTGGTGAGATTGGGCGTGAGTTCAATGTGGCTTCGACCTCGGCCAGCAGAGTCGTGAGTTCTGGCCAAGTGAGCGGGTGTGGTGATACTATTTTCCGGAGGCTCAGTTTCATAGCCTTCACGGCAGCTTCCCATAACCCCCCAAAGTGGGGAGCACGGGGCGGGATGTGATGCCAGGTGATTCCGGCGGTGGTGCAGAAATTGATCAGATTAGACTTGTGAGTCTCAGATTCTGCCATCTTGCGGATGGCACGGATCTCCTCCGCGGCTCCAACAAAGTTGGAGCCGTTGTCAGAGTACAGATGGAGAGGACAGCCACGTCTTGCCACGAAACGGCGAAGAGTGGCCATGAAGTCCGGAGTGGATAGCGACTCGCAGAGCTCGATGTGCACAGCCTTGGTGGCCATACACACAAATACAGACACGTAACACTTGAGGTGGACCGGCTTGCGTGTGTACCCGGTCCTCAGAGTCACGGGCCCAGCGAAGTCCACACCCGTGTTGGCAAAGGGTGGGGCAGGAGTCGTCCTGACAGCAGGAAGAAGACCCATGACCCGTGCTACAGGTTGGGCCAACACCCGCTGACAGGTGACACACTGCCTGGACACGCCTTTGAGGAAGTTCCTCGCACCGATGATGATGAAGGAACCAGCAATGATAGCCATGAGTGTGGACGTGCCAGGGTGGCCGTAAGCTCTGTGCAGTGTGACCAGCAGAAGTCTCGTGAGGGAGGACTTAGCGGAGAGTGGAACGAGTTCGGTGGGTGTGTTGGGAGCGTCTGGGTTCCGAACGCGGCTAAGGGCGATCAGATGTCCTGAGGGAGAGACATGTAGATGAAAGTGGCGGAGTGGATGACCTTTCGGCAGTGGTGACTTGGTGCGTGCAGCCTTGAACGCGTCCGAAAAGGTCTGCAGTTGCGAGAGTCGGTAAAGGGCAGATTTGGCTTTCTCGACTTCCGTGCAGGTGAGTATTCCAGTTGTGCGATGTGACGCAGGCAGTTTGCAGTTCTCGATGAACCTGTATACATAGCACATAACACGAGAGAGGGATAGGAAAGAAGAACGGACAGTCGCAATGTTAGATATAAATGAGGATAGGGAAGGAGAGAGAGAGTTGGCAGGTTTGATAGAGACAGTATAGATAGGGATAGGAGGTTTAGAACGGAAAGGGGGAGGCCAGTGTTCCTGAGACAGAGTGAGCCACTTTGGGCCATGCCACCAGAGCTCGGAGGCGAGGAGATCATCAGCTCGGGACCCTCGGCTCGCGAGATCAGCTGGGTTGTCAGCGGTAGGCACGTGACGCCAATGCTCAGATGGTAACAGATCCTGAATGGTTGCGACGCGATTTGCCACAAACCGGTTGAGTTGAGAGGGAGACTTGGGCAACCAGAAGAGGACAATCTGGCTGTCGGTCCAGGCATAGACAGACGAGAGAGGCAGGTTGAGAACGTTGACAGTGTGTTTCAGAATCTTGGCTAGCAGGAGAGCTCCGGAGAGCTCCGCCTTGGGGATGGTGATTGGTCGAGTCGGCAGCACTCGAGCTTTGGCGATGACCAGCGACGTGGAGATGGAGTCTGGAGCCTCCATCCGTGCGTATATGACGATACCGTACGCGACGGAAGAGGCATCACAGAAACCGTGTAGTGTGAGTGTGACGTCAGATGCGGAGCAGTTGAAGGTCATGCGTGGAATGGCGTGACAGTGTATGACTGGCAGGTCGTGAGTCCAGTCACGCCAGCATTGCAGAAGGTCCTCAGGGACTTCCTCGTCCCAGGAGAGACCGCGTTTCCAGGTGTCCTGGAACAGGATCCTCGCGGATATAACCACTGGAGCGAACAGTCCGAGGACATCGAACACCCCGGCGGTGATGGAGGCGATCACCCGTTTGGTGACCTTGTCTTCAGCAGGTGGCAGTTCCGGAATCGAAACGTGTAAGACGTCAGCTCGGGTGTCCCAGTGGACACCGAGAGCCTTTGGAGCAGCAGGTGTGATAGAGCAGGTGTCAGTCTCGAGCAGGTTCTCAGGGATGAGCTTGCGCAGGGCAGGATCATTGGTCCTCCATTTTCTGAGGTCCATCCCCGCAGCAGAGCAGAGTTCCCGAAGTTCCCGGAAAAGTGAGAGGGCGAGCTCAGTCGTGGGAGCTCCAGATAACAGGTCATCGACGTAGAAGTCTGACAGAATCGTACGAGCAGCAGTTGGGTGAGTGTTGAGATGAGTTTGGGCATGACGACGTAGAACTTGAGTCGCCAAGAACGGAGAGGACTTGACCCCGAATGTCAGTCTCTTCATACGGGCGTCCTTGATAGTGTTGTCAGGTGCTCGATACAGGAACCGATGCCAGTCACGCTCCTCTGGGCTCAGCAGAATTTCGCGAAACATCTTGCTGATGTCCGCAGATACCGCAGATGAGTGGCACCTGAACCGGATCAGCACATCAGGTAGAGGCGGATAGACGTTAGGTCCGGGCAGAAGTTGGTCATTGAGAGAGACTCCGGACGTGGTGCGCGCAGAGGCGTCGAATACAGCTCGCACCTTCGTGGAGGTGGAGCTACACTTGATAACCGCGTGGACGGGCAGGTAGTAGGAAGGCAGTTGCAGTTCTTGAGACGGAACGATCTCAGCGTGGTCGAGTGTGAAATATTCTCGGACCACGTCCAGGAACGGTTGCAGGTTCTCTCGAGATGCGAGCGACTTCTCGTTCGAGAACAGGCGAGAGAGAGCCTGTCGACGACTATCTCCCAGATCAGGTGGAGACGTCGTGCGTGGGAGTGAGACGGAGTAGCGTCCGTCCACCCTGGTGCAGCTAGCATCGAATTGAGTCAATGCCGATTGTTCCTCAGGTGTGAGGGTTGGAGCTTCCGGAACTCGGTCCAGCTCCCAGAGTCGTGAGATGTCGGATTCAGTAGGGGACGTCGTGGTCGTGGTGACGATGGTGTTTACAGCAGGTCTAGCATCGTTGTCGAGTGGGCAGGACAAGCAGAGACCCAGTTGAGTGGGCAGGGCACCGAGATTTCCCACCTGGAACATTTTCCCAGTGGAAAGTGCAGTTACTTGGGTGACACCCAACACCAGATCTACTCTCCCGCCCAGTTCGGCATCAGCGAGTGAGAAGTGACGTAGGGCTGGTGTATCCAAGACTTCCTTCACGTTTGACGGCCGCGCGATGGGGTCGAGTGATGGAATGAGTGTGAATGTGGTCTCTGGCATCTTATACCTGTAGTCAACAGAAACAACAGGGCAGGTAACAGTATATTGGCACCTAGTGGCGCCTACAATTCCCGATATGGGTGTGGGATCGTGCCTACGGGGCAGACCCAAAGAGTTGGCCAGACTTTCTGTCATCATGGGGATTGCTGCACCCGAGTCTAGTAGAGCTCGAGCCAGCACAGTTCTGCCTCCGCATTCGAAGGCGACCAGAGCCGTGAAGAGGGACGCCGCACCCCTGGAGGTGGATTGCAGTTGGTTGTTCTGTAAAGGCGCAGATGGAGCCAGGGTAGTGGTAGATGTCTCTTTATCACGGTGGATCAAGGTGTGATGACGACCTGAACATGTCCTACAAGAGAATCTGCTGGGGCACGACTTACAGCCATGCCCTTCAGCCAAACAGTTCAAACACAGCTTACGTTCGCGGACTGTCTTGTTCCTGCGATCCACGTCATATCCGACAAAGGTTGTGCAGCGAGACAGAGTGTGATTCTCACCGCACACCGGGCAGTGTGGCGCGGTTCTCCGGGGGGGAGGTTGCTTCGCAGGCTGAGGTCTTGGCCGCTCATGGCGAGGTGACGGCGGTCTAGCAGGTACAGGTGAGAAGTAGGAGGAAGCAGGACGCCCCGCGGTCAGGGTGCTGGCACCGCGAAGTTCCTTCTTCTGAGCTTCCACAAACTTGAGCAGGTTGGTCATGTCCGGCGGTGTGTCTGGGGGGCGGTGCCTCAGCCACTCCCGTCGGCAATCAGGTGACATGAAATTAGATGCATGCATGGCCAGGAAGGATCCCAGCGAATCACCCATCAGGGCACAGAATTTGTGGTATGGCAGGAGGAAGTCGTCATAGAGACGATCCATATCTACAGCAGATAGAGTACAAGAATTGACAGATAATACCTTACCAGTAATGAGAGGAGCAAGGACGTCAGGTGCACCGAAGATGGATTCCAGCTTGTCAAGCATCTGGTCAAGTGGCAGATCATCCGAGGGCAGGTTGTGCAGCAGTTTGAGGCCTTCGGGGTGCTTCACAGACTTGATTAGAAGACCCTTGACCTCGAGGGCGGAGTGGCCTCGCGCCCGTTTCTGGACGGTACGGACGAACATCGTTCGAAAGTTCGCCCACTTGAAGGGGTCTCCGTCGAATGTGGGAAGTTCCACGTTGAGAGCATTTCGGTCGGAGACTGGAGCAGGTACAGATGAAGGAGGTGTAGCAGGTACAGTAGCGTCAGCAGCAGTTGCGACTTCCTTACAGGCAGCAGCCGTCATGGTAAAGAGCCGAGCCATCTTGTCTATGATGTCATCACATATCGTGTTCAGATCAGGTAGGGCGTGGTAGAACTCGGTGCAGCGATCAATTACCGAGACACGTCGAGTGTGCAGCTTATCGACAGAATTTCGATAGAATGAGGATTCTGGCATAGGAGAGGCCAGAGCAGTTTTAATGTCAGCAAGAAGTGAGACAGCCTGCCGACGTAGAGGCAAAGCCTGCAGCACATTGGCAACTTCCGATTTCCACTCTACATGAGTGTCGAGCAGAGAGGTATCATCAGCTTCCCTGGCATCTGAACGGAGATCGGGAAAGTTCTCGTAGAACTCTTCCAGTTGAGCCTGTAGTGTGTTGTGCAGGTCGATGGCCGCAGAGAGTTGAGTCGCCAGCTCCTGCACTGTAGCAGCGTTGATGCGGTCAGGACCCTCTGATATGGCCTTGGAGACACGGTTATGCAGTTTTGTGGCCATGCCACGTTTGGTGCCACGCTTGACTTCCAAGTCGTGCACAGTAGCTCGAATTTCATCGGAGATCAATGATGTCATAACTGTAAGATTGAAAACACAAGACAGATAAGACAACAAAGTCGCTCACCAACGCAGATATGGACAAAGTCCACAAGGTGTGAATATCCAAGGTGAGAGATCCTGAGGAGTGCCAGGTACAGCAAAGACCACAGGTGTGAAGTACCGAGGTGTGAAAACCTGAGGTGAGAGGGGCAGAGCTTCGCCTGGCGAGAGCTCCGAATCGCCTTGCAAGAGCTCCGAAGCAGAAGTGGGGGCGGGGCTGCTGACTTCTACACAGATAGAGGTGAGAGGGGCGGCTCCCAGCTTGAGGTGGAGTTTCGGCCTTCTCGTCCAGATAATCCAGCGAAGAGAAGTTGGTGTAGTCGCCGGGCTCGAAGGACCATACAATGTGTGGGCGTCTTCTTTTCTCGTCCAGCAGATTAGGGGGTGTGGTTGCTAGCTAGGCTAGGGCACTTAACCAAATTCAGTTTCAGTTGAGAATGTGAGTTAACTATAATAGAGATTGAGAGAACAGATAGGATCGGAGAGAGATTAGACGTTAGTCTGAATGGGCATACAATGCGCATTATGAAGTGTGTGACAGGTGACAGTGTTCAATGGTTGGTGATGAATCTCATTACCGAGAGTGGCAATGAGAATCAGGTAAAGGGTGACAGATGAAATGTATTAGAACTCAAAGTGGAAGAGAGAGGTAGATACAGGTACAGATAAGATTAGAAATAAGTGAAATAGACAGCTACAGATAGGTAAATACATGCATACAGATATAGTGATATTCAGTTCAGTCCTACGTGTGAAGTGCCGGGCCAGCCGAGCTTGAGTTCATATCCTCTGTTCGGGTATGGATCCCGAACAGTGGAAAGGGGTGATACGCGGGAAATGGACAATATATGATTAAGTGTTCTGAGACTTGTCTGGAGCTCTTCTTGGGAATCCCAGACATACTCCCGGGGGCGAGCAGGAAAGGGTGGTGTAGATCGGACGATCTGGTACGTGGTATGGTTGGCTTGCATGGTGTAGAGTGGCTATTCTTCTTGCTGAATTGGTTCAGCGTTGGTGGACGTCGAGGGGTTTTCTAAGTCCTCGTCGGTGAGGGCTAGGATGAGTTTCACAACTGGACGTCGGTAGGTTCGACCACGACATACGATATCAACAACTCGGTTAATACCATCGTCACCTGGATGTACATGGGTGACTCTCGCGATTGGCCAGTCCTGGACCCCCAGGGCTTCGTCCTTGACAAATACAAGATCTCCCGGCTTGAGCTGACGGGAGGGGTGAAGCCACTTGGTTCGGTGAGCCACCGAGCTTAAGTACGAGGAGGTCCAATTTCTCCATAGGTCCGCTTTTAGTCGGTTGACCAAGTTCCACCTACGGAGATGAGTTGTGGGGCTAGTCGAGGGCGTCCTGGCTGGTAATGCCAGGAGTGGGCGTCCAACTAGGAAATGTCCGGCTGTAAGGTAGGTTGATTCTTCGGCCTCATCCTTGTGGATTGGTGCCAGGGGACGGGAATTCATCATTGCCTCTGCGGCTGTAAGGATCGTGTAAAGCTCGTCCCACCTCAGGCGCTGGACCTTGGTGGTCTTCCTGAGGTGGATCTTCATCGACTTGACGGCTGCTTCCCAGAGCCCCCCGAAGTGTGGAGCTCTGGGTGGGATCATCTTCCACTCAATTGCGTGTTGGCTGGAGAAGTGTTGAATCGCTTCCTTGGTTGACCTTGATCCGGTGAGCCTTTGTAGCTCCCGGATGTCCTCCCGGGCTCCGATGAAGTTCGAGCCATTGTCCGAATATATTACAGACGGGGCTCCCCTGCGGGAGACAAACCTTTCTAGTGTGGCCAAGAAGTCTTTCGTGGACAAGGAGGCTGCAAGGTCGAGGTGCACGGCCTTGGTAACCATGCATACGAACACCACGGCATAGGTTTTTATGTAGGACGGCTTTCTCGTGTGACCAACGCGTAGCATGAATGGTCCGGCGAAGTCCACGCCTGTGTGGGCAAAGGGTGGAGCGGGGGTGGTGCGGACCGAGGGAAGGAGTCCCATGGTGTGTGCCAGAGGCTTGGCATATGCTTTCTGGCAGATGATACACGACCTGGAAATACGTTTAAGGCAAGAGCGGAGAGAAGGAATGAGGAAGGAGTGAGACACAATAGAATGCATGGCAGAGACGCCAGCATGTGAATATGCAATGTGGAGGGAACGGAGAAGGAGTTGGGTGAGTTCAGAGCTCTTGGGTAGGACCGTCAGAGCTGTGGGGGAGGATGGAGACTGTGGATCTCGGATCCTGGTGAGTGCAAGTAGGTGTCCGTGTTCAGAAAGTGACAGGTGGAACTTGTGGAGCTGGTGGGATTTGGGTAGGGACACAGAGTTCCGTACGGCTGGAAACACGTCATGATAGGCTTCAGACTGCGCCAGACGATACACTACTGCTTTGGCTTTGACGATTTCCTCGTATGAGAGGGGGCCTACAATTCGGGAGTCCTTGCAGGCTTTGCAGTTGTGTAGGAATCTGTAGACAAGGGCACAGACACGTACAAGGTGGAAGAAATCGGAGAATCGCTTCCAAAGGTCCTTGACGAAGGATAGGACGGTTGGGGATGGGGTGGATGGTAGTCTGATGGTTGCGACCAGAGCTGGGACAACGGGTTTTGACAGCTTGGTAGCTGGCCACTGGCTTGGATGCAAGGAGAGCCACGGAGGACCTGACCACCAGAGTGCTGACATGGCCAGGTCCGGAGCACGGACTCCCCTGCTAGCCAGATCAGCTGGGTTGGAGGAGGTAGGAACATGTCTCCATGTGACGTCTGGGAGGAGTTCCTGGATGGCATGGACTCTATTGGCTACAAAGCGATCGAGTTGGGGTGGAGCCTTGGGAAGCCAATGGAGGACAATTTCGCTGTCCGTCCAGGCGTGGATACGACAGCAAGGGATGTCTAGGACTGCGGCTGTGTGCCGCACCATCTTGGCCAACAAGTGCGCCCCGAGAAGCTCGGCCTTTGGAATCGTAACCGGTTTCACTGGTAACACTCTGGCCTTGGCAGTAAGGAGGGTGACGGAGGCAGTTCCATCCTGAGTAGGATTTCTCAAGTAGATGGATGCTCCGTACGCACGCGACGAGGCGTCACAAAATCCGTGAAGTTCGACCTCGTGAAGGGCGTTCGGACAGGAGAGTTGTCGAGGGATGGAGTGGATGTTGAGGGAAGGAAGATCTGCAACCCAGGTGGACCATGACTCGGACAAGTCATCAGGGATGGGAGAGTCCCAGGGTAGTGACCTTTTCCACGTTTCCTGCAAGAGAATTCTCGCAGGCAAAATAGCTGGTGAAAACAGACCCAAAACATCAAACACACCTGCTGTGGCTGATGCAATCTGTCGTTTGGTGACATCTTTGGTAGATGGAGGGATCGGTGGGATGGAGACGTGGAGTGTGTCTTGGGCGACATTCCAATGGACACCTAGGGCTTTGGGAGCCATGGAGGGTGTCGGGATCAGGAGGGACGAGGACTCGTCATGGAGGGAGTCAGGAATGGTAGAGAGAAGTTCGGATGAATTGCTGCGCCACTTCCTCAATACCATTCCTGCTTTGGAGAGGAGATCAGACAACTCGCGTTGGAGAGAACTGGCTGCAACAACAGATTCAGCTCCGGCTAGGAAGTCGTCGACATAAAAATTGTGAGTGATGGCGTTGGCAGCAGAAGGATGGGAGGAAGCATGTAGAGAGGCGAGAGTGTGGAGGACCTGAGTGGCAAGGAATGGAGAGCTCTTTACCCCAAAGGTGAGTCTGTCCATACGGCAGTCGACGATCTTGTCGGCTGCATCTCTCATCACGAACCGATGAAAATCTTTCTCGATAGGGTTCAGGAGGATTTCTCTGAACATTTTAGAAATGTCAGCAGACATGGCAATGGGGAATTTCCTGAATCGAAGGAGAATGTCCGTGAGGGGAGGATAGAGGTTAGGTCCAGGTAGTAGGGTATCATTGAGGGAGAAGGTGGAGGTGGTCCTGGCTGAGGCGTCAAAGACGGCACGCACTTTGGTAGTACTGGAACTGTCCTTGAACACTCCGTGCACAGGGAGATAAAAGTGGTTGTCCGGAGGACGGAGTTGATGGTTAGGGATAACGTGGGCATGTCCGAGATCAACGTATTCTCGTACGGCTGTTTGGAAGGCTTCGAGTTTCCCCTTTCTGGTGAGGCTCTTCTCGTTCTGGAGAAGTCTGGATACTGCTTGACGGCGAGATTCCCCAAGCTGTGGAGGATCTGCAGTTCTTGGGAGAGAAACAGAGAACCTACCATTGCGTAAGGAGTAGGACTGGTGGAAGTCGTTGATCACTTGCTGATCTTCGGAAGACAACTCTGGTGACTCGGGTACCCTGTCAAGTTCCCACAGTTTGGTCAGGTCATCCTGTAGATCTGTAGGAGGGATAGTGGCGACCAGGGCGAGAGGGGATTCGGAGGATTGGAGTTGACCACTGAGGCAGAGTCCTAGCTGTGTGGGGAGAGCGGACAAACCCTGCACTTGGAATGCGGGTCCAGTGATCATCTGGAGACAATCGTGAACACCTAGTAGGATGTCCACACTACCGCCCAGCTTTGGATCGGCGAGACGATAGGTCCTGAAGGTGGGAAGGGTCAAGATCTCCGACGAGTTGGAGGGAACCTGTAGTTTGGGTAACTCAGGAACAATGGCAAACCTAATTGGTTGTGAGATATACTGACCGTCACTTGACATAATGGAAGTAGTGACAGCAAACTTACACTGCCCCTCACCTGTGGTACCCGTGACTTGTAAAGGTTGGAAGGTCCTCTTCAAGCGCAGGGCAGATGCGGCAGCTTCAGTCATGAAGGAGATGGCTGCACCTGTATCCAGAATGGCTCTGGCATGGTAAATATTCCCATCATGTCGAAGGTTGACTAGAGCAGTCAGTAGGGATCTTGACGATGGAGCGTTGGTAGCGGCAGTCATGGAGGCGACTGGAATGACGTCTGTGGTTGTAGACGGGAGGGACGGGACGGAAGACGGAGTGGGTTCTCGATGGAGCAGGGTGTGGTGTCTTCCGTTGCACGTTTTACATGAGAATCGTCCTGGGCAGGCACGATAACCATGTGCGGAGGAGAAGCAGTTCATGCAGAGCTTGTGCTTCTTCACTAGCTCTGTGCGGGCGTCGACGCTAAGGCTTCTGAAGCTCTCACATCGTACCAGACCATGTTGTTGACCACAAGCATGGCAAGTCATGAGAAGCTTCTTACTGGGAGAGTGGTGGTGTTCCGATCTCGGGTGAGACGGTTTGGAATGGTGAGCGCTGGAGGGAGTTGGAGACGGATGAAAGTGAAGGTTGGATGAGCTCGGCGTCGGGTGACGATTGGATGAGCCTGGGAATTTGGTCATCCACTTCTTCACAAAGGCATTGACATCTTCCATCTGTGGAACTTTGTCGCTGTCCGCAGTCCTCAACCACTCGTCCCTGCAACTGTCGTTCATACGGCTGACGGCAAGGATAGCAAGGAAGGTCGAGAGACTGCCATCTGTCGATGAGCAGAACCTTTTCCACGGCAGGCAAAAGTTGTCGTGGAAGGATGAGAGGGACTGGTAATCGAATTCCAGCTTGGGTGATGACAGAATCTTCTGTACGATGATGGGTCCAACTACAGCCGGGGAGCCGTAGATGGTCTTGAGTTCTCCCAACATTTCTTCCAGGGAGGTCGAGGTTGAAGAGAGATTGTCAAGGATCCTCCTAGCCCGGTCGGGCTTTACTGCGTTGCGGAGGAGGCCGCGGAGTTCCATTGGTGAAAACCCCTTGGCTCGGGTTCTGGCGGTTGACAGAAACAGGGTTTCGAATTGCTCCCAGTTCTCAGGAGATCCATCAAAGGACGGTAGATCGATCCTGAGTGTGGCGTGGGAGTGGGTTGGTTCGGCGGGTGGAGACGATGGTGTTGTTGTAGGGGTGGTCGAAGGGGCCTCGGACAAGGCATGTTCGACTTCTAGGTTGAGGTTGGTGACGGCTTCTCGGAGGGCTTTCACGATGGTTGAGATGTCCTCATCGTCTTGGTGGTCTCGACATTGGCGACCGAGTTCTCGAACGCTCGCTCTGAAATCTGTGAAAGCCTTTAGGAAATGGGGTTTTCCTGGCTCCTTCATTGCGTGTAGGGCTTCAAGATCGGCGTGGAGGTCCATACCTGTGCTCCATAGTTCTTTCTTGGCATGGAGTGCACTCAAGGTTTCAAGTACTTCTGTATGGACAGCCTCATGCTTATCGCGTTCGGCATGCTCGGTTTGCAGGAGGTCTTCGTCGGTGGAAGCTAAGTCTTCCATCTGGTCTTGCAATGTTTCATGGGCTTCGATCTCTTTGTCGAGATTCTTCTTCAGACGGATCAAGTCTGAGAGACGAATGTCGGTATACCGTTTTTCAGATATCTCGGTGATGTTGTGTTGGATGCGGGTGACTTGTCCGCGTCTGTGAGCTCTCTTGCGTCGGAGTCGATCGTACTGCGTGCTGGCTTCTTCATCCATGATAAACAGTGGGGAAGAAAGTCGGAATTCGAAATGGGATGTCTACGGGTGTAGATTGGGAAGGTGTCGAACTTGGGTTGACGAGGTGTCGATTGGGAAGGTTGTGGAGAAGACGGAAGTCTTGGCAACCTTGTGGTTAATGGAGGATCTACTGGCGATGGGCAGAAAGTCGGTCGACGTTCTGTTGGGACGGCAGTAGGTTGGAGGTGGCTGATCCGGCTCGAAGGACCATATGTACGGGACTAAGGGTATGCAACCGGGCGATCACAAACCCGCAGACCCGAACAGAGTAGTTTGGCGAAGGACCAGGATGCTAACTTATCTGGGCGCAATCTAAAGACTAACTCAACCGCTGGCCGGGTAGCTTGCAGTCTCGTAAGTCAGACTAAAAGAGCGCACGCCTGGAAGTTGTCTTATCCAGTTAGACAGAGGAAAGCAACATTATATTAAAGTTAAGAATTACAGAAATAATAAGGGACTAAAGCTAGGGTGAGGTGGTTACAGGTAAGGTATGAATATGATTAAGTTCATTATGTGGAAAGGGGTGATACGCGGGAAATGGACAATATATGATTAAGTGTTCTGAGACTTGTCTGGAGCTCTTCTTGGGAATCCCAGACACTTGGAACACTTACTTGCTTCGAGGTGTATACCGCGCGGTTTCAGCGCTCACCCAAGCTCTAGTTCATTTGGCACCTATAGAGTAGGAGCTCGGTTGAAGGACGAGTAGAGAAACGCCCACCAAAAGAGTTGCCGTTACCTTCACGATGGGTTCAGCGGTTAAGTATGAGTTCCTGATCATGGCATTACTGTTTGTCTTGGTCGTTTGGATTTTGACTACTCCAAGATTAACTACGAGTTCAATTCAAACTACGAGTTCAATTCAATTGAGCTTACCGCCTCCCGCTGCCAGTTTGATAAAGTTAAGCTGGGCAACATTTTCAGATCCTTACCTGCATGGAGTATTCTTATTTATTTCAGCATATTATGACACTAGAAATATAAAGAAAATGAATCGTCCTGCTGTTGTAGTTGTGGCCTACGTCTTGGAATCTTCTCCAAAGCCTAAGCTAATGTGTCATTTTACCTATGCCAACGGTAGCTCTGTTTGTCTTGGTGAAGCAAAGCGTGAAGTAGTCAACCATTTTCTTCTCAGTGGAAAAAATAATATATCTGCAATAAAGCAACCTGTCAATGAACTGCTGCTATGCCCAGTGAGGGATGGAGATCCTGTGCCCACAGGAGTTCGCTTTAGCAGGAATCATTGCGAACAAAATAGTTTCTCAGAGGAAATAGCTGTAAATAATGCCAAATTGCCAATGAAAACCATTGGAGTGTGTCTTCAAGGTAGCTTGAGACAAAATGGTCAGAATTTTTTGAACAGACTGGACGGCTTTATCGGTATGTGTCAAACACTTGGAGCTGAATTTATCACAATGTACGCAAGCCCAGGTGAAGTGCAGGAAGAAGTTGTTGAGCATCTCCTTAGGAATCATAGTAACTTGGTCAATCTCATTCAGTGGAAAGCATTTGAAAGCCACGATTACCATGGGCAGGGTGGCCTCATGCACGACTGCCTGTACAGGCACATGTTAATGGCTGATTACTTAGTCATGATAGACTTGGACGAATTAATACTACCTTTCAACCATTTGAATTGGATGGGTATGTTGAAGGAACTAGAACATAAAGGCGGCCATGCTTATGCTGGTTATTCCTTTGAAAACAGGTTCTTCCTACCCACTAATAATCGCAACAGCATAGAGATGAAGCAATGCAGAAACATTGGCAAGAAACCAGTTTACTTGGAAAGTACTAATGAGTTGCAGTGTTCATTTAGGCACAGAGAACGCTCCAAGTACATTATTAAGCCAAAGCAAGTGATTCATGCAGCTGTTCATGAGCTCTGTGAAGTCATGTCTCCGTATTTGCTGTACCCAGTGAGAAGGGATGTAGCAGTTAATGCCCATTACAGAGAAGCTGGACTCCAGAAGTGCTTGAACTCCAAGTCTATTGATAAATATACTGCTCTGAGTCCTTTGTTGAAGAGGTTTGCAAAGAGCTACTGTATATAGTTGCTGCTAGCCAGACTGGTAGAGTTCTAATTTCCATCCTCCTTATGAGATATTTCCAATATTGTTTGTATAGATACAAGTTCTCCCACATTATTCTTTATTCTTATTCAGTTCAAGAATTATATGTGACCTGCCATTCAAAAAGTGTATATAGATTTTTTTTCCAAATAGTTTGATGAATCTGAGAGGCAAAAAGGTCTAATTTGCTCATACAATACCATTGTCTTGCAGGATCCAGTCCTTTGGGAATGATTTTAGCTGGCTTTTTCCCCTTCAATAATGTCTTTTTTTTTTTATGTTGACATCAGCATACTCTCTCACTCTAACAGTACCAGGGTAAGATTTACTAAATTCAAAACTATGATAAGATATAATGCTAGGAATAGCCTTGAAGAATTGCTGAAGAAAACTTGTTCAATCTATCCAGTGAACAAGATGTTTTCCAGACAAATCTTTGTAATAACTAAACAATAGTCTTCAAGGGACCATCAACAACATCAGAACAGCCATGATCAAAATCCATGCATTGTTATTCAACCTTACAATCTCATGTGATTGGTGTTAATGGTTACTATTATCACTTAATGCTCCCTAAAATTGCAGGAGATGGATATTTGAAATTGTTTACTTCTTAAGTCACTGGACACCTGACAGTAAATTGTGGACAAAAGGATCTGTAGTTTAGATACTGGTCAGTGTGAGTGGGTTTTCTGTGCACAGTTAGATGTTGTGAGGGTTGTGCCTTCTCTTTGTACCAGTACATCTAAAAATGGTACTTGGTCATTGTCCTCTGTCTCCATTATTAATTTAATCCCGCCCACACATCACTGGAATAACAATGGTTGCTATGGATTTTTCTTATAAACTATACACACTACAATAATGAAATTTTTTTTGTCATTATTTGTATACTATATTGCTGTGATTTTGTGGAGAAAAAAAACAATTTGGAAAAACAAATCCATATACCTCTTGTGGGGGTTTGTGTTGGAGTTGGAAAGGGAGTAAGCAGGATACAGTAGCTACTCCTCCACTGATGGATGTTTTAGTTGCTGCCACCAGAGTTGTGGCCCTTGAAGTGTACGCAGCTAGTGCCCAGGATAGCCTTTCCCAAATAAGTCGGTTAAAGAACTTTAATTCAGTAAACAACAGAGTACAGGGGAGAAGCACACGAAACACTGGGTTGGTACAACTGAACAACTGTGCAATAACTAAGCATATATATATGAGTGAAAGGTCAGCAGGCGCTCCAGGCACCCGGCACCTTTACAATTATGTGGAACATGTTTTGTGTTCTTGTTGATATGCAAAAAATGGACATGGAATGTTATTTAGTGCTTCTGTCGGATTCCCTTGTTTGTTGCTAATGTCCTGCCCAACATCACCCCTTTCGGAGGCGAAACCTCTGGAGTTGCCGGAACAAAGCGAGGGCTGGACATAACGACTGGCTCCACCCTCTATCTTCACCTCCTCTGCAGTACAGGCATCAGTCTGACCAGGTTCCTTCCAGGCTTGGCGGCTCAAGGCATCTGCATTGACATTGTCACTGCCAGATTTGTGTATATGTGATATCAAAGTCTATTAACTTTAACAACATCCCTCTTAACTTCCATGTAGGTAGTATAGGAAGTGGGTCACGGCATCCACCACAGCCAGTAGTTCCAACTCTGTGGCAGAGTAGTTCTTTTCAGCCTTGTTCAACTGTCTGGATCTGAAGGCAACAGGAATCTCTTTTCCCTCATGCACAACATGTAAAATACTTCCTAGACTTGCTCCTGATGCATCTGTGTGTAGACTATATGTATCACTGACACTTGACACACATAAAACAACATTATTACATAAAGATGACCTCAACTCACGGAAGGCTTTATCCATGTTAGGCGTCCAGTGCACATTTTTGGGCGCCGATTTGGAAGTAGCAGGATAGAACAGACGACAGGGTAGCAAATTTTGGAATAAATTTCCTATAAAATCCCATTGATCCCAGGAATGACCTCAACTGTGTTTGGGTTACAGGTCTCTTGAACTTAAGCATGTCTGTCACACGGTGTTGGGGTACAGCTACTTTTCCACCACCTATTAAATGACCCAAGTACTCCAGCTTTGCTTTGCCCCAGCTACATTTGGTGGGCTTTGCTGTAAGTCCAGCTCTACTCAAAGCACACAAAACTTCCTCAACATGAACCAAATGACTCGCAAAATCCACAGAGAAAATCAAAATATCATCGATAATATTATAGTTGGAGGCATTGTTGAATCTCTTAGAATTCTCTCAATACAATCTTGGAAAACTGCAGGGCTATTCTTGAGCCCAAAGGGCATCCTGCAAAATCGAAATCTTCCAAAAGGGGAAACAAATGTTGTCAAATCTTTAGACTCCTCTTCCATGGCTAGTTGGTAGAACCCTTTGGCCAGGTCAAGTTTGGACATAACCCTAGCCTTCCCTGCTCGCTCAAGGATGTCACTCACTGTTGGTATTACATGATGTCTTTGGGGAGTTATGGAATTGAGGCGCCTGTAGTCAACGCATAGACGCACCTTACCATCAGGCTTGATTACAGGCACTAATGAGCTTGACCAACTGCTATCACTCCTCTCAATAATACCTTGCTCTAACAGGCAATGTAACTATTCCTCTACACCACTTTTAAGAGTCTGGGGTATTCTATAAGGAGGTAAAGACACAATCTCACTACCTAGGGTTACAACGATCTTCATTTCTACTAGGTCACAACTCCCGGGCTTGTCCTGCAAGACATGGGAATATTTACTCAGGACCTTCTGAAGGGCTACACCATCAAAATCTGGACACTCACCCGATAGCAAAGGTCCACTGCTTTCAGGGATATCTTCCTCCTTGTTGACCACTGTGACTTGGCTGACTAGACTGTCCCTATCGTAATACCTCTTCAAGTTATTGAGGTGGACAACTCTCTTCTTTCTCATGTTCTCACAAAGAGCTACTCTTACATTCACTCTGCTTAGCTTCTCTGCTACCACCCAGGGACCTGTCCAAGACTCCTCCAATTTAGCCACAAGTCCTGGTGTTCTGACCAAAACTTTCTCATTCACATCAATCTTTCTTTCAGCCTTGCCCTGGTTATACTGGCAAGCTCTATTGAATTGAGTGATTACTTCATTAGCTGCTGCATTCTCATGTAAACTCTCCAGGTGACCTCTAAGGGTTCCACATACGCACTCACATGCATGTTCCTGAATTCTGTCTGGGTCCATCCCGCATGAAGTAAGTCCAAAGGGGTTCTCAAGTTTCTACCCATCAACAGTTCTGCTGCTGAGTACCCGGTGTCCCTATTTACCATGCACCTTAAACAATACAAGGCCCAGGGCAAATGCTGTGCCCAATCAAGACCCTTCTTTGCTGCTTTAGTAAGCATACTATTCAATGTGCTGTGAACTCTCTCAATATGCCCATTACATTGGGGATGGTAGCTAAGCTGTTGTTTGGCACTTTTCAATTCCCATCAAATTACTTAACTCCTGCATTCGTTTTCCTACAAAATTCTTCCCTTGATCTGTAAGTAATCTTAAAGGAATACCCCATCTACAAAACATCTGATAGGCCCCTTCTGCTACTACTTTCGCTGCCTGAGATTTTAAAGGGACTGCATCTTATACCCATCTGGATGATAAGCAAATATAGGTCAGAATGTACTGATAGCCACCCTTAGCAACTGGGAATGGACCAACAATATCCAGAGCCACCTACTCACCAGGCTCACTGATGATCTGACGTTCTTCCATTGTGGTTTTCTTCTGGCCTCTCTTCGAAGCTCGTTGGCAAGCGTCACAGGACCGACAGTAGTCATACAGGTCACGAGCTACATTGGGCCAAGTAAAACATCTATTGACAACAGGCCTGACCTTCTTGAGGAGAGATGCCCCAATCCATCATGAGCAATCCTCATAATCTGTTTTCTCCTGGGAGCTGGTATCACAATCCTCCTGACTGGGTCTTGGTCTTCACCAATCTCCTAGTGGTAAAGGATCTTGTCCCTCCAAAGGTATCCACGCATGTTCTGATCAGGTAGGAGTCTGAGCTTCTCTAGACTTCTGTCATCCAGTAATTCCCTAGAGAACAACTCAAAATCTTTCCCATCATCTATGTCCGGAATACAAGCATACACGTTATTGACACAAGAATTAAAATCCATAACTTCGCCATCTTTCTGCCTCTTCTCACAGTCAGAAGCACTCTTCTCAATTTCCTCAACTGCTACCAAGGCTTCACCTCTGCCTAAGATCTGCTCACCAACCTCATCCTTTTTCCCTTCGCTAATGTCCTCAACCTGCTCTTCCTTCTCATCTGCACTGTCACCAATCTCCTCTTCAGTATTGCATACTAGGGTTTCTAAGCCGTTCCGCTGCACCTGGTCACCCAGTTCTTCAGCCAGTTTCACATCTGCCTTTTCCTCTGCTGTTTCTTTAGCTAACTGCTGTTCTTCCATTTCTCTTTGTCGTGCCTGGGCTCTGGTCTCCACTGCATTCACCTGCATAGAAGGGGAAGGAAAGCAAGCATCTACAATTGACCTATCTACAGAATTGGCAAGATTGACATCTAGCACAACATGTTCCCCATGAGTCCTTCTGGGGGCAACTGCTGCCACCCTGCAGTCACTGTGGTTCCTCCGACAGTCAGGTCCACTTTTGCCTTCTGCCTGTAGATGAGATGACCATGAATGCCTCGTACCAGGTAGAACTCGTGCAATAGCTGGTTTGGTTCAACAAGGTAGTCTGGGATAACTGCAATATCTGCCCCACTGTCCAAGAGAACATTACAAACCTCACCATTTACCATACCACTCATAAACTTTGGCTTATCCTGGCTTGTAGTGAAGTTGACTTTCCTCTCTACTTTATCACTTTTGGGAAATTTGAGGTTGTATGACTCCTTCCGTTCATCAAGGTCCTTCTTTGGCTGGTTACGCTTAGGACAGTCAGGACGAGTGTGTCCTGGTTCTTGGCAGTTGTAACATCACTTTGCTTCCACTGGGTTTAGCTGGTGAAATGCTATTCAGAAATCTGCACTCAGCTGAATTGTGATTGTTGCGGTGGCAGTGAAAACACCACTTGCTTTGGTGCTGTTGATATCTCTGCTGCTGTCTTGGCCCATGTCCTTCATTGCCTCTGTCAAGTCGCCTGGTGGCTTCCATCGAATCAATCCGGTCACAAAAGTCTGCTAAGGCATCAAACGAGTTTGGTGTTTTAGTGTCCAAGAGATCTTGCTGACTAACACTGAGGGTTGTCCTCAACAGTGCTGCTGCCAAACGAGTAAGTATTTCTGTCTTGTTGGAGTCTTCAAAGAAAAATCTTTTTAAAAGCTCATGAGTAATCTGCTGGATTGTCTCCCTATGCTTTCTTCCTTGGGAGTCCTTGACAAGGGTATCAAATAACTTGGAACCTATTTCATTAATTGACTTCCCAGCTCGTTTAAATATCCTGGCCTTCAGGTCTTCATAAGTTGCTGTGGGTGACATGAGTGTATCCAGCACACAGTTCTTGATTTTGGGGGTTAATCTGCTAGAGACTGCCTTCTTCCACATTGCCAATGGAATGGCATGCTGGTTAAGCTCCACTTCAACAGATTGCAGGTAGAGCTCCACATCCTGTCCTTCTTTCATGTAAGGGATTCTTTCAATAAGGCGGTCTCTTTTTGCCTGTTCTCTGTTTTCCAAATCTTTAGCGGCAATACTCATGAGCTGGTTCCTTTCTTCCATTCTCTGTGCATCCAACTTCTCTTGTTCTACTTCTTTTACTTTTTTCTCTGTCTCCTCTTTTGCTTGTTTATCTTTTAATTGCTCCTGGACTAGAGCTGGCTTTTCTTTCTCCAATGTCAATTCTGCTCTACGCTTCTGCCTGTCCGCCTCCTGTGACTGCACCATCATTGTAAGTAAAGCAGTAAAATCTGGCTGGACTAGCTGAGGTTGTTGTTGTTGTATTTCATCCTGAGCTGGTTGAGGTTGCTGTCGTTGCTCTAGACTCATATCTGACAATTCTATGTCACTTTCAAGCTTTCAACTCGACTGATTTGCTTGGTTCGATTTTGACCACAGATGGTGTGGTTCCTGTCGTGTTGACTTAGGCTTCTTTGATGGGTGGTACAAACTATCACTCACCTTCTGTTTAATTCCTCCTCGACGCCCTGACATAAGCCACAGTGCACTGGCGTCCAACAAGGATGCTACCTGAACAAAAAGAAACAAAGTGATCACAAATAAGCACAAAATGAAATGTTAACTTATGATGGAAAAGTTACTCAGTTTAACCACACATAGACTTGAGCTTCACTGCTTGGTTACTTGGCATTCCTTCTCGGCTTCTTCCAATGGCGAGCTGGTCTTTTCCAAATTGGTCACCGCTGCCTACCACTTGTGGGGGTTTGTGTTGGAGTTGAAAAGGGAGTAAGCAGGATACAGTAGCTACTCCTCCACTGATGGATGTTTCAGTTGCTGCCACCAGAGTTGTGGCCCTTGAAGTGTACGCAGCTAGTGCCCAGGATAGCCTTTCCCAAATAAGTCGGTTAAAGAACTTTAATTCAGTAAACAACAGAGTACAGGGGAGAAGCACACGAAACACTGGGTTGGTACAACTGAACAACTGTGCAATAACTAAGCATATATATATGAGTGAAAGGTCAGCAGGCGCTCCAGGCACCCGGCACCTTTACAATTATGTGGAACATATGTTTTGTGTTCTTGTTGATATGCAAAAAATGGACATGGAATGTTATTTAGCGTTTCTGTCAGTCTTCTAATGGATTCCCTTGTTTGTTGCTAATGTCCTGCCCGACAGTACTAATATTGACTGATATTGTAAGAGATAGCTAAATGCTATGCAGCCAGTCGAGCTAGCCAGGTAGCTGGACCACCACAGTTCATGTGCTATCACTCACAGTAGATAGACACTGTGTATACACTACCATATTATAGAATTGGAGGGGAACAAATGTTTGGTAAAAATATTACATGTATGTATAGCTATTAGTTGTTTTGGCCTATATTATCAATTCTGAATTTTGATGCTTGAATCCAAGAGAGGTTTTGATAGATAGAGATCATGTGCTCCCCCCCCCCCCCCCAATCTGATGTGTAATATAATACATACCAACTGCAGATGCTCATACAGTTCTCAACAATGTTAATAAAATTAGTAATAGAAATAATTTATAATGCTAAAAATTTACTACATTTGAAGAAACAATAACAACATTAAGCAAATAATTGGGTGCACTAAAAGTCCTAAAATTATGACATAAAAATATAAATCTAATGAAATGAAACTCAAATCACCTATTTTAAATGAAATAAATCTATACTGCCAGATTCAAAGAGTGTCACATGACAATCACATGCTCCTCTACTTGAAAAGAATTCTGAGTCCATCAAACCAAACACAATATTTACAAATTATGACAATGAGCCAACACATCAGAAATAATAATATAATGTGGGTAAAGAAACGCAAGGTGGGTTATTCACCCTCGTAGGGTTCAACGTATGTAGAAGGAAACATGCCCATCTTCCCCTTGCATTGTCCACACCACCAAACATCATCTTCCTTGGCTACCACCGTGACAATGTCACCTTCTGTCAACAGCAGCTCCTGCTCTCCTTGAGCTTCATAGTCAAACAAAACAATCACCTGCAGAGCAAGGAGAAAGAGAAGGGAAAGAGACATAGAAAGTGGGTGTTTACTTACTGGGCTGTCCCAAAATCAGGCACCTAAAATACAATGTCTGGCCACTCACTCAGCTTGTCACACAAACACACACATGTGACTGATATTATGAAAATCAGCCTAAACACGGCATCTAAATGTTTTTTATTTCATTTGTTCTACCAGAAGGTTGCAAGGGTGGCAGGGGATGGCGTCCTCTAATTTGGGAGCAGTAACAAAAGTTGTTTTCACCTTCCACCACACTACAACATTTCATAACTATTGATTGATTTGTATTAGTGTGGAAGTTATAAGGGCTCAAAGTGAGGTGTGCAGATATCGTCTCCTGGTAAACATCTCGCGAGGTGTTATTTAAGCACCCCGTTTCAACAGTGTAGAGAAACTGGCTCATAAAGGCGTTGCTAAGACCTGGAAGGGGGGGGGGGGTGTATTCTGTAATACTATCACCACGTATCTTTGTGACACAATACGCTAATACGGCCACTGGCTGAGTGGAAGGTTCTGTTGTAGGCCTTTTAAAGAAACTATGCTCCAATTTTATGACGAGAGTTACGTGAGCATACACATCATGTAGACAAATAAGTGCAACTAGTTATGTAGATTCAGTTTTCCCCCCCTCAGTAAGCAAATAGCATGACACAAGCTTTCATAGGAACACTCCACACACAAGTCTAACTAGCAAGTACTCTTAGCTTCATAATATGAGTGCAAGTGCTCGTCAGAGCTGACATCTGCATTATGACTCAGTCCAACATTGGCCACACCCATTAGTAGCCACACCCACCATGCTTACCTTATCCATGGTCTTTGGCGCAGAGTAGTAGCCATCTTCTACCAGTTGAGAAGAGTCCATAGTTTCAGAGATAGAAGAATAGACAGCTAAGGAGGAAAAATAATAGTAAGTGATGTCTCAACTTAATTAACATATTATGTACAGAGTTGCAGCCATATTGTTTGTGTATACAACAGCTAATAGAAAAATGGTAGATTTAATAATTTTCAGCTGAGAATTATTAACTCTTGCAGGTACATATTACACACTGCACACATCAGAAAACACATCACATAACATCTTATATAGCCATACGTCTTCTCCAATCTTCATGTCTGACTTACAGTCTCCAGTAATCTCTGGCTTGTTGACCTCTGGAGCTGGAGGTAAAGGAGGGAAGTCTCTCTGTGATGCCGATGGAGGTCCAGGGTTCATGGATATAGCTCCACCTACTCTCACACCTGCAAGTACCACATACAGAATGAGGTCATGTACATTTCTGCCATTTGATACTACGATGAATAGGTCACTATCAAGTGTCACTATCACACTGCACATTGGTTCACAGATTAATAAAGAAAATGGAACTCATTAATGGCCTCAATCTGCCATTATCAAGTGAGTTCAATGAGTTAATGAAGAAACCAAAGGGTCATCCAGTACACCTTGTCATTTGCCTCATATGTCACACTATTAATACAACCCTTTACCTAAACACTATTTCCTAGACTTGCCTGATCCTCCTAAGTTGTCATTTGGGTGATAGAAATTAATGTACGGCACTGATACAGGTCTGAGGTTGCCTGTGGCCTTCTCTCGCACAAACAAGTCAATGTCTGCATCCACATCACACTTCTCCAAAGACTTGCGAACATTCTCACACGACTACACACATACACCACAAAAAATACTGCACTAAGCAAAATATACTCAACTTCCACCATCTCTGACTGCATTGAAATACCAGCCACCACCATCATGGCTAGAGATCAATTCCTTCACAGCTTCAACAGCACACGCTGACAGATAGCCAGCCATTGAGATCTTCTTACCTCATCCACTTGCACTGTGACCTGAGACTCCAAATTACACAATGTCCACATCTGATGGCGCAGGTATGCAGTCCTCTGTTCCTCCAATTCTTGGAATTGCTGCACACACACACACACACACACACCACACAATTCAGATGAAAAAAAGTTCACATATGGTGCTTGCTACTTGATTTCACTATTCCTTCACTACCTTCCTACTCTTCCATATTTCCCTAGGGTTCCATTTCCCTAGCCCATTACTTAGCCCAGGATCAAGCTGTGAACCCTCCCCCCCACCTATCCACCCACCACCACTACCAGACCCACAGGAGGTGTGAATGGGAAGAAAAAAGAAGCGACCAGAGGGAAATGAGATAAGACGAACATGTTTGTGTACTAAATGTTAATTGATGTATCCAATTCTTGTTGATTAGTGTAGAATGTGGTTGATGTATTAGTTGAACTGTCTGCATATAATTTGTGTGTCATCATCATTCTGTTCAACTATGTGCTTGGACTTTTGTTCTGTGGTTGTTCTAACAATAACATCCTATCTCCCTTGCAAAGGGTGGGAGAGGAGAGCCAACCATTGGCCACATCTCTGGAGGCCTGCAGGAGCATCTATGCGGGTGGGACTTCTCGAACCATGCTGGGAGAGACCCACCCCCTCCCCAGCACATTCATTAACCCTTGGGTTCCATTTCTCTAGCCCTAGCACTACCTGGTTCCATCTCTAGCCCTAGCACTACCTGGTTCCATCTCTAGCTAGCACTACCTGGTTCCATCTCTAGCTAGCACTACCTGGTTCCATCTCTAGCCCTAGCACTACCTGGTTCCATCTCTAGCCCTAGCACTACCTGGTTCCATCTCTAGCCCTAGCACTACCTGGTTCCATCTCTAGCCCTAGCACTACCTGGTTCCATCTCTAGCTAGCACTACCTGGTTCCATCTCTAGCCCTAGCACTACCTGGTTCCATCTCTAGCCTAGCACTACCTGGTTCCATCTCTAGCTAGCACTACCTGGTTCCATCTCTAGCCCTAGCACTACCTGGTTCCATCTCTAGCTAGCACTACCTGGTTCCATCTCTAGCCCTAGCACTACCTGGTTCCATCTCTAGCCCTAGCACTACCTGGTTCCATCTCTTTAGTTTCTTACTTTGCATAAAAGTTCCATTTCTCTCTCCCACAGCACGCGTGCGTCCTCCAGTATGCGTACACTCTCTTGATAGGTTGTATCCGCATGATTAGATGCTTGCTTCGTTACCTAGAATCAGATCAAAACAAAATAATGGCACAAAATAAAACAATATCTTTGTTTTTGCACAAAAACACAAAAAACGTATCCTCTGTGTGTGTGTGTGTGTGTACCTCCATTTTCTTGGCAGCCTGGGTCAGTTCCTTGGGTTTAGCCTGAGGGTTGGAGTTCTGTCTGCTATGGTTCTCCTCTGCCTTGTCTGCATCTCTACACTTGCTGTCGTACGTACTCTTGCAGCTGTTGCACTTGTTGAAGCACGTCCGCTTGTGTTGGGCCGCTCTCTTCACTGTGTCCTCACACTGTGAATGTATGTATGTGTGTGTGTGAGTATGTGAAGGTGTGAAATAAAATGGTTTAATATAGTTACATATTCCTGCATCATTTGCATCTTGAGTGTTTGACACAAGTATATTTCACACACGACTGCTAGTACATTACTTCAGTCAAGTGTCTACTGTCTAAATTTAGTGTCAGTTTCTGAATTGACTAAACAGTATTTCTGAGAGCATCTTTTAATTTACTGACAAGAACTTAACAAACACTGCACATAAAATGACTACTGCCATGTGAAAAGTTGGTTTCCCATTGGTTGTCATAGCTCAGCCGTCAGAACACTTGTACATTAAGTAAGCAGTACTGGGTTCAATTTGAAAACCAATTTCCTTTTAATTCTGTATTATTAAAAAAAAAAAAAAAAAAAAAGGCATGAAAGAAATAGAATACACCTAATATTACATACTTGCAAGTACTCACCACACAGTGGCACTTGACATACTAACTTTAGCAAAGTAGGAATGGAGTAGCATACAGTAAGGCATTTTATCATCCTCTATCATCTTTACCAACCTACCCAGAGAAAACACACTATCATCATTTTAATGATGACACTTTACCAACTTTGACTCATAGTCATGAATATGCATGCCAACATCATCGTTGTTATTAGCAGACAAGCGTATTATTTTATACACTAGCAAGTACCCCGGCCACACAGTAGCACTTGATGTATTGCAAAGTAAGAATGCAGTAGCACAAGTTATCTTACTCAGTTATCATTCTCTACCATTGGTTAAGGTTACATAAGTTTCCCTCTCCTACTCTCTTTTTTTCTGAACTATCTCAGCTTTTCTTACCCCCCACTTTCCAGTCTTCAGCTCTTTCTTCTTGAGTCATGGAGTCCCTTCTCCTTTGCCTATCTCTCCTGCTTCTGAATCTCTCTGTCCTACTATCATGATTGTGGACTTAAGCTTTGTGAAACTTAAGCCTTCCTTTTTAAAACTAACCCCTGCCTTTACTGGTCGATTCCACTCGCTTTTTAGTTACAATTAATCGCTTGCCTTTTCGCCTTCTCTTCGGGTTTTTTAAAAACCTACGCCACCTTATTTCTCCGATTCCCCCTGCTTTTTAGTTACTATCAATCGCCTTTTACCTTCTTCGTACTTTCGCCTTTCTTTTTTAAACCTATGCCGCCTTCCCTCATCTCTTACACCCACTTTTTAGAATTAACTACTTTCTACTGAATGTGACGACCCTTCCCTCATCGTTTGATGGCAATGATTTACCAAACTGTTTGATGACTGTTTGATGACTGTTTGATGACGATGCTTTACCAAACTGTTTGATGGCGATGCTTTACCAAACTGTTTGATGGCGATGCTTTACCAAACTGTTTGACGACAATGCGGTACCAAACTGTTTGATGACGATGCTTTACCAAACTGCTTGATGGCGATGCTTTACCAAACTGTTTGATGGTGATGTTTTACCAAACTGTTTGATGGTGATGCTTTACCAAACTGTTTGACGACGATGCTTTACCAAACTGTTTGATGACGATGCTTTACCAAACTGGTTGATGGCGATGCTTTACCAAACTGGTTGATGGCGATGCTTTACCAAACTGTTTGATGACGATGCTTTACCAAACTGTTTGATGACAATGCTTTACCAAACTGTTTGAAGCTCATGAATTATTCATAAACACACGCCATCGGTGGTGGTGGTGGTCGTTGTCATTACTGACGCACAAATGTATTATTATATAGATAATACATGTGATCAAGACCTGTTCACCTCTATGTACCTAAGTAGCCTTGCTCCGCCTCTTGGATTTTTATTTACTACCATGCAAGTATGTCAAATAGCAGATCTCAACGATAAAAGTCACCAAGCATCAAATCACAAGTTTGACTGTGCTAGCCTGAGCTTCCTGTATTGGGGTAATAGATGCATTTCACAAAATATGTAAGGTTATTTTAGACAGGTGTATGTCCACAATGTGTGTGTGTATGTGTGTGTGTGTGTGTGTGTGTGTGTGTAAGTGAAAATCTAATAACTATGAGCTCATGCTGGTTGCAGAGCAAACTGAAGGATGTTACAATTTCTCTGCCAAAACTGAAAATATTTTGAATAAACAACTAATTACTGGAACAATGCATTGAAATTTATACCTAACAATAGAAGCAAACTGCACTTAATTACAGGATGTAATAAACATAAAAGGCGCGAACCTTCAGCGCTACTGTACCGCTAGCTAATAATTTCTTAAAAAATAAGAATTACTTTTTTATAAGTATCCATAAGTGACGATTCAGTATGCAGCCATTGCAATATAAACTGTTTCTAGCTTTTTAAGAAAAGCTAGAAATTTTCAATTTACTATGAATGCTCACCTGTTGTAGTCCAATGGTAAGCTCAAATTCCAGCACTCCATAACGATCACAGCACAAAGCTAAACTACCGTAGGCAGTAAGAAATCATTCACTCACGTGGCTTCAAAGCAATAGTAGAGGGTGTCACCCACAAAAGCTTACCACTGTATGGCCAGAAATGACTAGCTTTAGCTGGAACAAAACTTTTTGGCACATTAAAGGGACCTAAATTGTCCAGTACAATAGTTTGATGCTGCCTGTCATTGTTCTAGAGGCTGTGCCGAGAGTTCATTGTGGCATAAATAAAAGGGTGCTTGTCATCCACACACATGACACAAAGCTATGTCTGCATGACTTACTATGCATATTAAATAAAAGACCTGGTACTGGAGGTAGTGAATATTGTCTGCATGCTCTGATTGTGTGATTTATATTGAAGGATTGGAGAGTAGTCAAGAACCAGTGATTGATAGAACCATAGACTGAATGAGTGAGTGAGAGACAGGAGGTTAGTACAACTTCTTTATACAGGCACACTAAAGGGTATTCATACACGTTGAAGATAATTCACATACACCCTTATCTATGACAGAGATTTAAATATCATTCACTTCATTGCACATTATGAGTGTGATACAGAAGCACATCAGTGAGTACAGCTAAAGTGTACATTGAAGAAGTAGCAATAGAAAAGATCCTGGTAAAGGGTGTCTAAAATAGTGGAGCAATTGCCTGAACACTAGAACTAAAATAGCCATTGGTAAGTGGACTATGACTGTTGATCATTTGGTAAAGGGTAGTTAGATTACCAATGAAGGAACTGGCAAACTATGCACAACCAATTGAAATAAACTTAGTGCTGTAAACCCTTACCTTCTTGCGAATGTCTCTCTGCTGTTCCCTGAATTCTTTGACTGTCCGATGGATCTCATCCAACATCTTCTGAGCCAGACCAGAATGAATGCGTCCTGTTGCCTCCGTCTCGTGCTTCAAATCCTCAAACGACTCTCGCAATGTCCTTTTCCACAAACACCACAAAGTGGATCATACATACATACATACATACACTCATTACATAATAACTTGTAAAGTTTAGTACTTCACTCTGCTATGAATAGTTTCTAAGTGTCTGTCAAGACTTGACAGTCAAGTACTTCTTAAGTCATTGTCAAGTACATACCTACCTATTTCAGTAGTGACCTAAGCAGTTTCTGACTACTTGCAATGATTTCATTAGTTACTGAGAGTCCTGCAACCTACCCAATCTCAGATACTCCAGATGTATTCTTGGCCAACTTTATCAAACTGTCTCCATAGTCTCGCTCTATCTTAGACCTGTAAAAAATAAATAAATAAATAAATAAAAATAAGTGTGTGCATGAATGTAAACATGCGTGTGTGAGTGTAGTATGTCTCTGCCATACTACCTGGCCACTGTGATATAACACTCTTACAGAGTGCTGCCCTTTTATCATTTACACACAAACACACATACACACACACACACACATAACTCCCTCAGAACAGTAAGTTCACTTGTATATGTTTCATGCATGTGTTGGTTGTACAATATCTCGTGTTCCTCCGTGTGTGTGCATACATCCTGTCATTGCAAATAAAGCTCTTAGTTCAATTTACTTGGCTATTGGTTGAGTTAAAAACAAGTTATTGTTAGTTTATTACTGATACACTTTCAGTTAAGGAGCGAACAGCAACCTAACAGCAGGTATGAACCTAACAGAGAATGTGGTCTCTAGGACATGTGCATGTGTGTGTGCATGTGTATGCATATGTATGTATGTGTGTGTGTGTGTGCATGTGTGTGAAGTCCAAGGGTGGATTGATTTGAGTGTGGTAAGCTAGTGGAAATAAACGTAACATGTGGAGGTGATGATCTTTACCTTTTCTCCACATAGTCCTCGAAGTCCTTGCACATCTGTTTGCCATCTCTCAGTCTCTTGGCGAGTATGTCAAACCCTGCAGTACTGCAGAAGTCAGTTCCCTGCACGCACACACATACACAAATCTCCATAAGCAACATTCATGCAGACCCCACATCCTGTTGCTATCACTTCCTGTTGATACCACTTCCTGTTGATATCACTTCCTGGTTCCTATATTTATGCCTCCCAACTCCAAGCTTAACCTTGGCCAAGCTTTCTGAGGTTAAACAATAATTATGGATCTTGTATAGTTATTAAGTAAATTTCACTTTACATACAGCATCACCACCCTTTACCATCTCCCTCAGCCTTAGTAGTTGCCTCAGTTGTAACTCTAGGACAGTGCAGTCACCCTAAGACACCAGCATTGCAGCTTCTAGTATCCTACTACATGTCCCATCTACTCCAGTGAGTGGACACCATCTAGTATCCTACTACATGTCCCATCTACTCCAGTGAGTGGACACCATCTAGTATCCTACTAATGTCCCATCTACTCCAGTGAGTGGACACCATCTAGTATCCTACTAATGTCCCATCTACTCCAGTGAGTGGACACCATCTAGTATCCTACTACATGTCCCATCTACTCCAGTGAGTGGACACCATCTAGTATCCTACTACATGTCCCATCTACTCCAGTGAGTGGACACCATCTAGTATCCTACTACATGTCCCATCTACTCCAGTGAGTGGACACCATCTAGTATCCTACTACATGTCCCATCTACTCCAGTGAGTGGACACCATCTAGTATCCTACTAATGTCCCATCTACTCCAGTGAGTGGACACCATCTAGTATCCTACTAATGTCCCATCTACTCCAGTGAGTGGACACCATCTAGTATCCTACTAATGTCCCATCTACTCCAGTGAGTGGACACCATCTAGTATCCTACTACATGTCCCATCTACTCCAGTGAGTGGACACCATCTAGTATCCTACTACATGTCCCATCTACTCCAGTGAGTGGACACCATCTAGTATCCTACTAATGTCCCATCTACTCCAGTGAGTGGACACCATCTAGTATCCTACTAATGTCCCATCTACTCCAGTGAGTGGACACCATCTAGTATCCTACTACATGTCCCATCTACTCCAGTGAGTGGACACCAAAACTTGTTGTTCTCAGTTATTCCATGAACAACTTTCAGAACACTACAAAAAGCCTACAGTATCTCCACTAGAAGTTGCAGTAACCGTTCATTCACCTTAAAATGGTTGGCGTGCAATTAACAACAGACTCCTGTTGTCAACATGAAAAAAAGAAAAACAACATGCACACACAAACACCTACGTACTGATAAATTGTCAATCCCATTTACATGTGAATAGCCCAAACTCACGATGTGCAGCAGAACTGGCCACATAAGTGACAAACAGAGGCATCTATATACTAATATGTATGTGTGTCAGTAACAATGCCAACGTCAGTGTGTGTATTGATGAATACTTCGTTAGCTGAGCCGGGTTGGTAAGTGTCGCCACAAATTAAATGGGTAAAGCATCATCACATTTAGTGAAAGGTGATTAAGGAAGCAAAGAAAGATTACGTTGTAGTTAAAAGTAGGTGAAATCCGTGAGGAAAGGCAATAGTTTCACAAGCAAGTCCTCAATCATGGATAGAAGGACAGAGAGACTGAGAAGCAGGAGAGACAGACAACAGAAAGAGCTAGGAGGAGCAGAGAAGGCTCAGGAAGATGAGAGCACCGGGTGTGTGTGATGAGAGCACCGGGTGTGTGTGATGAGAGCACCGGGTGTGTGTGATGAGAGCACCGGGTGTGTGTGATGAGAGCACCGGGTGTGTGTGATGAGAGCACCGGGTGTGTGTGATGAGAGCACCGGGTGTGTGTGATGAGAGCACCGGGTGTGTGTGATGAGAGCACCGGGTGTGTGTGATGAGAGCACCGGGTGTGTGTGATGAGAGCACCGGGTGTGTGTGATGAGAGCACCGGGTGTGTGTGATGAGAGCACCGGGTGTGTGAGATGTGATTCATAAATAAAGATAAAGTGAAGACTGATGTAACTAGACCAAGTGGTAGAAGATAATAACAATGGATAAAAATACTTACTTATGCTACTGCAAAGGTTAGTACATGTGTGGCGGGGTACCCACTGTGTGGCGGGGTACCCACTGTGTGGCGGGGTACCCACTGTGTGGCGGGGTACCCACTGTGTGGCGGGGTACTTGCTAGTGTTGTTAATCTTTAGCGTACAAACTTAGTGTTCTGACTGTAGGCAACAATTATGACAAACATCTTACGGAAAGATAGCAGAAGTCTCTCCCTATCTAATAACCATACCATAACATTTATCTAAAACTTCTGATAAGGCTTTCCAACTGTCTTACTGTCTCAAAGCAATTTTAAGCCAATTTAAAAATAAGCTGACCACAGATGAATTGATAAGTCGAATCTGTACTCGGATGCCTAGGGCATTACAATGACAAGCGTGTGTACAGTATGTGTGTATATACAACAGTGATGATGCTTAAGTGTTCCAGTCCAGCTGTGAATGTTACCATAGTGATGACAAACTGCCCATTACATAAACAGTTGCCACTATCACCCCACTGTGTGTGTGTGTGTGTGTGTGTGTGTGTGTGTATGTGTGTGCACACAATGAACTCCTCATGAGTAAGTGCTTGTTCCTCAGCCTGACTAGATCATAAACATCAATAAACTGTACTTCATTGACAGAGACTGCTACTGGGTGGCAGAAGGGACAAAACTGACTGCAAGTCATTGGAAAATAAATTGATATTTGCATCAAGGGAAAGTTGTCTCCAAGGTGACAGTGTAGAGGTAATGTCATGTTCTGGTAATGGACTAAGTGGTTCCCCAAAACACCTTTAATATTACATGTTCACTCTATCTTGAATGATATCTCTCATCGCGTGGACAAACTCCACTAACCAATTATAAATATGGGAATACATGACACTGGTTGGTATTAATCATAGAGCAAACAAACAGCAACAGTTGTAGTATTTGGGGAAACAGCCTCACTAGCCTTTCATTATACTATTGAGTAGTTAGAGAATTCCTACCAGTCTACTACACTCCCTAGCCCTCAGTCAGAACACCACACCCCCAGTGTTACAGCACACTGAAATCACCACCATTCCACCACATCATGAGAACACTCCTTTACCAACAATTGTGCTGGGACTTACTAACTGCAGAACAATTGCAGCAAAGATACTTATTGTTCTACAATTTCAATACGACAATGATAGTGGTAATCAACATCTCGTTATCACCAACTCACACTAGCAATACTCGGCTTACATGGATCATGAATACGTACGTAGTATTTTCACCATCAAATCAGAAATACATACGTAGTATTTCACTGTCATATCATAAACGTATGTCAAACATGTACACACACACACACACACACACACACACACACACACACACACACACACACACACACACAGTGTAGCCATCTCTATTCCTGCTATGGTGGTGTGCTCTAGAACTAAAACTCAATTTTTCATATTTATAAGGATTTTAGACTTAAAGATATTTATCACTCAACAGTCAAGTGAATGGCCTTAATTATCATAATCATCATCATAATCATAATCTTCACTATTACTATATAATTTTGTTGTTATCGTCGTTGTTTTGGTGTTGGTGTTGTTATTATTAAATAGACTCCAGTCACATATCAATTTCCATCATGTTACAATGTTGCCCCAACAAAAGGCATTTCCAGTACACCAAACCTTGTGAGTAAGTGTTCTTCGAGTGTCTGTCTGTGACTGCCGCAAGTATTAGTTATCCAGACACATATCATTCTTAATCTTGTACTTGTAATATCAAACCCTTTACTTCTGAACCTGATGGCAAGTTACTCTTGAAACTGAATTTTTCTTTTAATTTTGTTTTAGCATCCTGAATTTCCTGTAGCTTGTTATCTTCTGTCAACCAATTGAACCTTGCTGCTTCAACCAAATGGCCCAAAGCTTGTGTCTCATTTCTATTCAACCAGTCGAATTTAACTATCCATTCTAATCCCCCAAGTGTTAGCTAACATTCCATGGTTATCAGCCGAACAGTTTTATCTAGACATCAGCTCTATTTTCAGCTTCAAATGTCTGTCGTTACAGAACTCAGTAACTTCAAGGTGGTACCACCATCCAGTGTTATGCAGAACTTAAGAAGAAAACCAAAAACTACAGAATACAACAACAATTGTTAAAGTTCGTATTATTGGCCACAACATCCACCACCCACTCATTACTGTGAATATTGTTATTTCAAAGGAAGGAAAGAGATTGCTTTGTTAATACAGGGTCTCATGCACTAGACACACACACACACACACACACACACAGACACACACACACACACACACACACACACACACACACACACACACACACACACACACACCCAACACCCCTGCACACGTACATTCACTTTCTGGAGTTTGAAAGTCTTTTATCTTGCATCTTGCGGAGTGATCCTAAGCAACGTAGTCTATGAAGCTATAATAACTGCGGCAGGCCAGTCTGATTAGAAGTGCACTTTAACTAGTAACACAAACACGGGCACATCTGGCGAGCGCGTGCATGTATGCATTGCATGTGTGTGTACTCACATACACAGCCAGCACTTGTGAAATAACATACACTAACCCAAAACAAATAACATATCACAGATTAAATGTACCACCTACATACCACTTGGTAAAGCTAATTTTTTCCCTCCTCTCTCCTGAGAACAACACCACAAACACACAAATCATCATCATCATCATCTCTTCCTTGTGCGATCACATATAGAAACGGTAGCACGTATGCCTACACATTACTAAAAACTCCAGATCTTTTTCCTCATCAGGGAAACAAAGATAAGCAAGGCAGTTTGTCATCTCATATTCTCTCTCACACACACACGCGCGCACAGACACACACACATTCTACTACTGAAAGTCTTGTACATGAAGGAAGCTCCCGGCACTAGAAAACACTTTGATCCATCTCACGGAACACCGCACATCTCTGGTAGCAACATGTGAACAAACACCAGCTTTTTTGCCTTAAAACTGAAACTACTATTCTACAAACAGAAACTGATGCTAGAAACATGTTTTCATTGGTCACTGCTACATGCCATGCACAATACATTCTCAGGACAGACGTCGACTCCATCCAATACCTTGATTGGATACAGCAGGAGACTGCAGGCCGACAAGAACACAAGGCTGGTGCTCTAAACATCAAGTTTACTATGTATAGTGCGTTGTTGTTATTTGTTTGCTATTCTCCCTTTCTTACACTAGTGTCACTTCATGATACTCCACCACTCTTTCCTCCAGGGAATACACTCACTCACTCACTGGTTTAGAGTATCAGACACCAGTATAAAAATCACACACACACACACACACAAATTCAATGACATACCAAAGAAGCATATACAAGGTGTCCCTATGTATCCTCCTTTCTATAGCTGAGGTTTCCCTTCCCTGATCATAAGCGCACACACACAAATCCTGTTTTCCTGTTTGTCTGTCTATCTGTCCGTCCATCCGTCTGTCCGTCCGTCTGTCTGTCTATCTGTCTGTCCATCCGTCTGTCTGTCATACATTAGAAATCAAGCAGTGCCAATGTTGCTGGGTGGGTCAGGTAAGACCTGGTGATCTAATACAACCTTGGTTGGTTTCTCTCCAAAATATTGATGTTTACAACACAACTGTTATATCTGTACACATACTACACCAGCACTCAGCATAACACTACTGCCCGTGCCACACTACACCACGCCACACTCTATCGCTACAACTATAGCCCGTGCCACACTACTGCCCGTGCCACACTACTGCCCGTGCCACACTACACCACGCCACACTATCGCTACAACTATAGCCCGTGCCACACTACTGCCCGTGCCACACTACACCACGCCACACTATCGCTACAACTATAGCCCGTGCCACACTACTGCCCGTGCCACACTACACCACGCCACACTATCGCTACAACTATATCCCGTGCCACACTACTGCCCGTGCCACACTACACCACGCCACACTATCGCTACAACTATATCCCGTGCCACACTACTGCCCGTGCCACACTACACCACGCCACACTATCGCTACAACTATATCCCGTGCCACACTATCGCTACAACTATAGCCCGTGCCACACTACTGCCCGTGCCACACTACACCACGCCACACTATCGCTACAACTATAGCCCGTGCCACACTACTGCCTGTGCCACACTACCCTAACTGCCCGTGCCACACTACACCACGCCACACGATCGCTACAACTATATCCCGTGCCACACTACCCACGCCCACTATCGCTCACTATAGCCCCGTCCACACTACTACACACTACACACCCACACGCCACACTATCGCTAACAACTATATCCCGGCCACACTATTGCCCGTGCCACACTACACCACGCCACACTATCGCTACAACTATATCCCGTGCCACACTACTGCCCGTGCCACACTACACCACGCCACACTATCGCTACAACTATATCCCGTGCCACACTATTGCCCGTGCCACACTACACCACGCCACACTATCGCTACAACTATAGCCCGTGCCACACTACTGCCCGTGCCACACTACACCACGCCACACTATCGCTACAACTATAGCCCGTGCCACACTACACCACGCCACACTATCGCTACAACTATAGCCCGTGCCACACTATTGCCCGTGCCACACTACACCACGCCACACTATCGCTACAACTATAGCCCGTGCCACACTATTGCCTGTGCCACACTATAGCCCGTGCCACACTATTGCCTGTGCCACACTATTGCCCGTGCCACACTATTGCCTGTGCCACACTATAGCCCGTGCCACACTATAGCCCGTGCCACACTATTGCCTGTGCCACACTATAGCCCGTGCCACACTATAGCCCGTGCCACACTATTGCCTGTGCCACACTATTGCCCGTGCCACACTATTGCCTGTGCCACACTATAGCCCGTGCCACACTATTGCCCGTGCCACACTATAGCCCGTGCCACACTATTGCCTGTGCCACACTATAGCCCGTGCCACACTATAGCCCGTGCCACACTATGCCTGTGCCACACTACAGCTCGCGCAACACCCACTGCCTGTGCCTCACACTGCCAAGTCCTCGCCAATTCTCACTGTTCTACAATACCAGACTGTTTATCTGCAGTCCATAATAGGAAGTATTGGGTGTTGTTTAGCCAAATATCTTCACAAAGAGTCGGGGAAGAAAGTGACTGCATAAGATACCTTAGCTGAGTTCCAGTTGGTAAATATCAGCATTTTCTCTGAACCAAACACAACAATTCCAACCACACGATTCTTTACACACACTAACTATAGACTAACATGCTTAGCAAGACATACACTCAACAAGTGAAGTAGATGCCACCCACCTCCCCACTGCATTACTCTCCCCTCAATAACCTTTCATCCTCAGTGCCACCCTCCTCTTCAGCTCCACCCACCTCCCCACTGCATTGCTTGCCCCTCCCTCAACAACCATCAGCTGCATCCCACCTCAGCCCCACCCACCTCCTCAGCTCCACCCACCATCTCTTTCAGCTCGTCTCCGTCTCGTGTCCACCCTCACTTGTGGTCTTCTCCTACCTTCTCTACTTCCATTACACATATGTACTCTCATACAAATTCCTCTCAGTACAAGACAAGAGTTCAGTGAGGTTGAAGATTTCTGTAAGGATGGCAATAAGGAAGTTCTTCTCTCAGTGTTTATTCACACCTACCTAAGTATGTTTGCACCCCAGCAGTTTATAGGCTTCTCACCTACATTTGTGCATGTGTGTGTGCATGTGTGTGTGCATGTGTGTGTGCATGTGTGTGTGTGCATGTGTGTGTGTGCATGTGTATGTGCATGTGTGTGTGCATGTGTGCTGTACTAACTTTAAAAGTAATTGCAATAAAAATAAATAATTGTCCACAAATAAACAAAATAAACACACCTGGCCAGCCAACTAGAAAACTTGCAGCTACAACCAATCAACAAGCAGCCCCTTTTTTTATCTTATCTGAATTATCTAAAGCCTCTAGAACTCATACACAGCAGCATCACTTCTGAGCACACAACACATATATCAAATGCACTACACTGCAGCAATTACATGGCTGCAGGGCAGTGCCCTTAAAACAGCGCAGCTACCCGAAATTGACACCTCAGTTTCACCACCAATCAATGTTACTCATTAGACAGAGAATGTGACATATACTTCACTGCATATGACTTATGCTTCACTGCATGTGACCATACTTCACTGCATGTGACCTATACTTCACTACATGTGACCTATACTTCACTGCATGTGACCTATACTTCACTGCATGTGACCTATACTTCACTGCATGTGACCTATACTTCACTGCATGTGACCTATACTTCACTACATGTGACCTATACTTCACTGCATGTGACATATACTTCACACTTCACTGCAAGTAGCGGGAGGTAAACAAGTAACATATGAATACACAATACACACATAATTGACGCCTTCATCTTCTCCTACTCAAAGCAAGCCACTAAGCCTTTCATGACCTACCTGTCCTACTCACAGACCAACACATCCCAGCTGTGGTCTCCAAGTGAATATAAAAGGAGAAGCAAGAATGAAAGGGAGGGTGGTGGATAATCTACATGCAAGCAGTAGTGGCATGTGCTAATTTATCTTATAGCCCACAAACTATCTTCATGATGTTGCTTCTCTTCATTTTCTGCATGCAACCTCGCAGGTATCTACAACACACTTCTGTCACAACCGTTCCTGTCACTAGCATTACACACAACAGAGCACCACCCCAGTTCCCATACACCCCACCAAACAAACCATGCACATGGGATGGACACTGGCTCTGGAGGAAGAGCCACTGAATAACATCAGTGCTAAGACTAACATAGGCTTCAAAAAAGGCTTCACTTGACTATACAACTAAAACTAACTACTTCAGGAATGGAATACAAAAAATTAAAACTTCAAGAGCCAAAGCGACTATCTTCACACTGTCACTCCTATGCACCAGCATTGACACACTTACCCAAAAATTACTAGAAAACTTGTCCATTGGCATTGATCACCTAAAGTAGTCCAGCTCTTCCCGTCACTAGTTCTTTCGCACAGACGTCACCCACGGGTAGGAGTAATTCTGTTTTCTAACCAACTAAACTACAGAAGAATAACCAGTACGCTTAATTCACTCGCAAACTTCGGTGTTTTTACTACCCCTGCCGATTTTCAATATTATCCGCCTCAAAATGAAGAGCCCGTGAGATTTTAGTTTGTTTTGGCTTGCAATTGGGAACCAGGAAAGTTTGTAAAACACAAGGGTAAAGGTCAACATGTTGGTAATAATCGTCAGTTGGATTACGTCATCGCAAACTGAGTGTATACACCGCAGAAATTTTCACTCGGCTGACTGTGTCAAGATTTAGGGGTACATTATATCAGTCTAATATATCATTTTTCACTGTAAATTACTCCATACCGCATAAGTAAGTTACATTAAATAAGTATAAAGGATGACACAGAGTTTCATCTGAACACATTATAAAAATTACCAAAACAAAGGATAATACTGAATGACTAGCTTTAGCTCTAATGTCCAATAAGATATTTCTTACAAACTGGAATAATTTTGGGTGAATAAAAGGAATATTTGAGTTTGCAATACAAAGACTGAATGTTAAAGTCAGTAAATCTAATTTTTCTTGTCCGTGTAGCTATACATTATTAAGAACCCAGACAAAATGAAAATGTAGATCAGCAGAAAAATGACCCACAAGGTTGTATGCTGACTTTCACATTGCTCGGCTACATGGAGTGCGCCATTTTGTATCTCTGTTGTTACTACACTGATGTAAGGGTCAAGGCTAATCCGTGTTACACAAATGGCAGTGCAAGGAAGAGATAATAGCAGGACAAAAATTAATAAGATACCATCATGGCAAATTGACTGTTTAAATGTTGATGATTTATTGAAGATGATATAAACTCGTAATAGCCTCAGGTTAAGCACAGAAAGAATAAGTGCCACAGGAATTTCTAGGCCATGAAGAGTGGCTCGGACTATGCAAACTGTATCACGAATAAACCAACTAAGTTTGTGGTAATTTGGGAGGAGTGTAGAAAAGGACTGTCAAGTAAAAGATTAACATGTAGTAAGCAGCAAAAATGACCATGTTCACCCACATACCACTGGCTTTAACTGCTGACTGCTTCCTGAAGCAGAGATAGGCCACTAAGTTTATGTCAACTACTAGGAAAGAATGAGCATGTTCACCCACACACCACTGGCTTTAACTGCTGACTGCTTCCTGAAGCAGAGATAGGCCACTAAGTTTATGTCAACTACTAGGAAAGAAACTAAGTTCATCACATAATGAACCACAATATAAAGAAGAGGAACATTTTGAGGAAATTCATGAATCATAATTGGATCTATAGTTTCCAAGCCATTGACTATACTATAGCTAGTCAGAAGAAACTTCTCTTCCATCTTCCATTGAAATATATCAATTACTATATGACCTGAAGATTCATGCATTTTAGTTCAGAGTTTACAAATCCCTTCTTCATCTTAAGATGAGTTTTGAAATGACTGAATGGAATGCTCAGTAGTGGGGCAGCATAGGCAAAAAATCGTTCACTTTTTGATAAAAGCATCAAATTTTGTACACATGTACTTTGAGGTATTGTGATGTTTTTTAGATATTGGGGTACTTGCAAATGTACCTGGCTCAGCTGTGGCTGTCATTTTTAAGATGGCCGCCTGATGCCATAATTTTTTTTTGCTATATAAATGTAAGCTCCCATCTACACAAAATGGCTGCCACCAAAACAAAATGGCCGTCAATTTTAATTAATAAGTGTTAATTAATAGTGATTATGATAAATGTTTGCTATCAACTACTAAGTTCTTTTACATTCTCCTTCACACTGACAGAGAGCAGTACACTGGAGTGCAGCTTTTTTACACTTGCATCTATTAGTACACCCTTTCTTACAGCCGCAAGAAATCAGTTCAAGTTTTGGATGCCTCTGGTAGTGTGTTCCAATGCGGTTCATAAAGCCCATCTGTTTTAATCCAACCCCAGTCACATGGGGAAGGAATAACAGGCTGTGCAAGAAGTGTTTGCCCCCAGACATGACCACCTTGGAAGGCAGCTCTTTTGACATGCTGCTCAAGAGCAGCTCGTGTGGGAGGAATTCTGAGCACAGAGGATTTCTTTGCAAATAGCTTCTTTCTGGCCTCATTGATGTCAGTGCAGGTGCTGGTGCGATCATAGAGTAGAATGACATATCTCTCCATAGCCTTCATACTCTCTTCTGAGATTCCAGTGGGTGCATGTGCTAGAGTCAGCAAAGCACCAGTGAGCTCTGGCAATGACTTCCAGGTGTTCCATGCAGTCTTCTTGCCATGACCAACAAATGCCGACACCGCATCACACCCAGTGAGGGCATGAAACATTGGAAGGGCCATCGATTTCTCAGGCCCCAAAAGGGAAGACATTCTGTGGGCTGCCAGGTATCGAAAACTCTTCCCTGTTCCAAAAGCAAGCCACACTTCACTAATGTTTGAGCTACCATCACAGCCAACACCACAACATCAGTGTCAACAGTACGTTAGAGAACGAACATGGTTTGCAAAGGCTGTCTGTATGCTCGCTGTTTGGTCATGGTGACATACATGCTCTCTTTAATTCCAGTACAGGCCTACATTTTCAAATTCACCGATCACTCTGGCAACTTCGGGCCCATCAACCATCCGACGTAGGGCACTTGGGTCTTCAGTGAGACCCACTGCCCCTCCATCACCTTTGACACAGGCATTGTTTTGCTCGTGTGCTTGATCAAGGGGAATTGAAGAGAACACTCGCTTGGTCTTCTGCACTGTGAAGTGGCCAGCATTGAACTTCCTACTGATTTCAGGATGTTTCTCAGGTAGTTCAGCCATGTCCCTCAGGTGCACTTGGTATCCAGCGAGCATAGTTTGTATGATCTAATGCACAGAACCAGGGAACAAGTTCTGTTAAGGCATCCAGATACATGACAAAGTTTGCTTCTCTCAGGGATCGGACATACACAGCAATGCACACTTCCAACTCCAACGTTGTTGCCCAAAACTGAAACTGAGGGCAGTTCTGTTTCCTCTGATCACACCAGACCTCAAACTCCACTGGCACTGTAACGGTTGTAGGCACAATGTTGTAGGATGTGCAAGGCAGCAGCAGTGATTTGGTGTGCTCTTCTTATGCGCATGACATATGCTACTCGGTGTAGAGAATCAGCTGTTCCTGCTGTGGATATTTCTGCTTGTACAAGTGCTTGTACCCATCCACTTCCTTGCAGCCAGTCACCAATGGTTTTCAGTGCTGCCATCTCTATGTGGAGACCACCAAACATCACCACCAACGTATCTTCCCAGACAGTGACTGTAGCTAGCTATAGCCAACTAAAGATGAAGACTCAGTTTGAAGTCAAAGTGTGAACATGTGCTTACCACAGCACACACTCAGCTGTGCAGGCATTACACTGTAAAAAATGGGGAGTTCCACTACACCTTTAATGGGGGGCATAGTGTAACACTTCATATTGTGAGGTGTTGTGCTACGCTCTGAAGTGTTCAGTAACACTGTGGGGTGTAGCATGACACCCCTATAAGCTATAGTGACTTTACTACACTTCTGTGGGGTGTATCAGTACTCCCATGCAGACTTGCTACTTTAAGAGGTGTTCAAAAACCAACACAGTTGGTAACAATTAGCTATAATGTGGTTCACAATTTAGGGGCAAGATTCTATAAAGCACACTTTATGCGTCATTGTGCAAGCTATATTCATAGTGGCTAGCTTTACTAAATTTTAATGTTTTTATTCACAGCACTAACAACAAGGAAGCTGAAGAGCTTGAAGTTTTAATGAAGAATTTCAAGGCATGCTTGGCATTTGAGAACAAGACAGCTAGATATGTATATGTGGTTATTTAGAATAAATATTAAAATTATATTATGATGACATTAACCTTTAAGTAATGAGTTTCATTGGTTTCATCTGCCAGGCTTAAAAAAAATAGGAGACAATTAAAGAAAATGGCCATTTAGCCGCAGGTTAGGTGGGGTTAATCCCAGGTGGGGAATTCCTGCACGTTGGTAAAGGTATACTGGGTCTGTGGGCCCAGGCATCACGTGGGAGTAAAGCAGGAGAATAACGATCAGTTAGTTCACTGGAGCACTTGACGCCATAGAGCCTGGTGGTGGCAGTGGAGTCACAACCAGGACTAACCCTGCCAGATTGGCCCCAGGGGGCCCCAGTGTAGCTGCCAGTTCAGGAGAGACCCCCACTCCAGCTAGGGCTGCTGGACCCTCCTCAAGTGGTGAGTGGTGTGGTACTTTAGCTGCAATAGTATTAACCCTAGGTAGCATACCCTAGGTAGCAATGATAAGAATGTTAGTGCCGGGAGATAGAGGGGTTGATTAGTAGATCAATCTCTTCTGCTTGGGCAAGGGAGCACAAAGGGAGTGATGGGGTAGGGCTAAGTATGCACCCCTCTTTTTAAAGTAATGGTAGTGGGTAGCCTTCTAGCAGGGGCTGCCTGGCAAGTAGAGTGACTCTTGCCTGGTACGTGTGAGATCTAGTGCCTAGCAGCAGCTGGTGAGTAGTGTGACCTCTTACCAGACATGTCTTGATAGGTCACACTTGGATGTGGCTGGTAGGTTGTGTGGCTGGCAGGTTGTGTGGCTCCTACCAGATATGCAGGCAGCAGTTGGGTGGGTAGCGAGACTCCTACCAGATATGCTATACCTAGCAGTGGTTGGTAAAGTGCAGCGTGGTATGCTTATTGTATCACTGGTGCCTGAGGTGAAGTGATGTTGTCGGGGTTACACTAAAAGCCAGTATAGGCGAGCAAGTGGTATGACCCTTGTCTGCCGTGTGTGCTCGGTTATCTCATTGCCATATCCCGTGGGTACAGATAAGCGGGGTGTCCCTTATCTCGTGCAGGGGGCGTGAGGTACTTTAGCTGTCGATTGGCAGCAGTTAGTGCTTCTAATTGAATATGTGGTGTGTACCGCATCTTTAGGACCAACTGTCCATTATCGGCCAGCTGCAGCACGCATGCTGTGCTATCAGACCTGGGAGGTCATTTTTGCGCCGTATGATCGAGCTATCTGCAGCAGGTTGTCTGGTAGAGATGCGCCTTCCTTGTCCGCCCGTGGTACAAGTCTCTGAAAAGAAGGGAGGTCATCACGTGATAACGCATCTGCTGCCCCATTCTGGGACCCTGGAATGTGCCTGCACACTAATGACACACTCCACCTAGCTAGGAAGAAGGACAAGCACCTCATCAAGTGCATGGCCCTGTCCATCTTGCTCCTGCCGGAGTTCACGATGGCCACCACCGCAGCGTTATCGCAGAAACAGGACACTGTGAGGCCCTTCCACTCATTGCCCCATATCGCGACACCAAGTACTATGGGCAACAGCTCCTTCACTGTGATGTGCAAGTCACTCCAACACTCGGGGAACTGCAGCTGGAACCACTTCCCCCCGGAAGTGAAGCACCACAGCCCCAAGAGCCAGAGGCATCTGAGGTCAATGCCACCTGGGGTGGCCCTCGGCATAGGGTTGCCATAGGGCACGAGCCGTTCCAGATCGGCAAAAAGCAGCCCCACCATCTGAGGTCTGAACGAAAACCTGCATTGAGCCGTACCCGATGGTGGAGCTCTCTGACACACTTGGAGTGTCTGGTGTTCGGAACCCCGGACTGGACGAGGGTGGACTGGATAGCCTTGTTCGGGCGTTCTTTGTGAAGGGTCTCGCCCAGTCAACTCACAGGGTTTATTCCAGTGGTCAGAAACGATTCTTGGGCTTTTGTGGCTCAGCTGGTTTGCTTGCTGTGCCGGCAAGCGAAGATGTCCTATGCAAGTTTGTTACCAAGATGGCCAGTGAGGGACTTAGACACAGGACTATTAAGTCCTACATGGCTGGGATCAGACACCTCCACATCGTAGAGGGGCTTGGGGACCCTTTTCTGCCAGCCCTACCACGTCTTCACTATGTGTTGAGAGGTGTGAAGAGTTCACAGGGTGAAGAGGGGGGCAGCAGTCGAGAGCGCCTTCCAATCACCCCACCGCTACTGCACCGTATTAAGGCAGTCTGGGAGTGTCAGGCGAGTGATCACGACACCGTCATGTTGTGGGAGGCATGCTGCCTGGCCTTTTTCGGCTTCCTTCGGGCTGGGGAATTCACCGTTCCGGGGGACACTGGGTATGATCACTCCACCCATCTGTCCTGGGGTGACCTAGCAGTAGATGACCCTGTTAGCCCGGGCCTTCTCAGTGTTCATCTCAAGGCTTCCAAGACTGACCCTTTCAGGAAGGGGGTCACCCTGTTTATTGGCAAAGTGCCGTCGGAGCTGTGCCCAGTATCTGCCATGCTGGCGTATTTGCTGGTGCGTGGCAAGCAATCCGGGCCCCTGTTTAGATTCCAGGATGGTAAACCCCTAACTCGGCAAAGATTTGTGCAGGCCGTGCGGGGGGCATTAATTAAAGCTGGCATCCAAGCCGATCGCTACGCCAGCCACAGCTTTTGCATTGGAGCTGCTACAACCGCCGCTGCCAGGGGGTTGGAGGACTCCATCATCAAGACGCTCGGTCGGTGGAAGAGCCTGGCATACCTGTGGAGTACGTCAAAATCCCGAGACAGCAGCTGGCTAACTACTCCGTCATGTTGTGTTAGTATGTGTGTGTGCGTGCGATATATTCACTGTTGGTGTGTGTCAACTCCATGTGGTTGTCCTGTTCATCGTGTTAAGTCATGTTGTATTGTGTTAATATTCTTAATTGCTATTCAATCTTTCGTGGTGGCTGGTCAGCTGGTTCTGAGTGGGTGCTAGTCCATTCCGTCATTGATGTGCTGGTTTGGGGCAGTGGTCGTGCCTCCCTTGGCGGGATTAAAGGGGCTTGCCCCGCCCCGTTAATTAGCCCCAATTAGCACATGCTGGTTGGGGGCGGGTTTTTTTCCGGCCACCCATGCCAAATTACTCAGCACATGTTGCTGCGGACTAGAAAGGAATATCTAGGAAGACCAAAGGTGAGTGGGTAGGAAAGGGTAATTAGGGGGTAATTAGGGAGTAACGGTGCCATCCACCCCAGGTGCAAGGCCACACGAAGGAGGGGCGGGTGGGCCGGGGGGTCGTCGGGCAGGATGGGAGCCGCAGGATTAACCTAAGATTGCATTTCTGCTATGCGTCAACGCAATTCAAGAAAGTAAAAACAGCATTTGTCTTTGCACAAATCATAGACTATCTATGCACAAATCAACTTACCATAGTAATTGAAAAGGTGGCGCTTTACCGAACCACTTTGAGAAATGAAGTAGTTGTAAATCCCTTTACCCAATTAATTGATTAGCACTAGGTGCATACAAAAACCCTTGAACATGAACTCGGAACAAACTTTGTAAGACACAAGGATCATCTATGCATTGGGTAAGAAGCTGTAAGCTTAGAGTTTAAATCAACCGCTTTTGGTTTGTGTATAGGCATTACTCACTGTTGTGCCACGTGTGTTGCTACCAAGACTGAGTTCAGTAATCTAGCTAGTATCCCCGTAACCGCCCCGTAGCTCAACGCAAAAAAGCTACATAATAAAGTGAGGGGCGGGGGGGGGGGGGGGGGGGTCTTCTGACTGTTTGAAATCCAGCTTAATCCCCACCACATACTCTTAGGCTCGCTGGGCGAGACCCTTTACCAACCTAGAACCTCTACACGCGATTAGGGGTTGAGCTAGGGATTGGGTACATGGTGCTGTATCATGGGCACTTTATATTGGTAAAGGGTCATAGGCACTTCATAAAGGTCTGTTTCATGGGCACTTTATATTGGTAAAGGGTCACAGGCACTTCATAAAGGTCTGTTTCATGGGCACTTTATATTGGTAAAGGGTCACAGGCACTTCATAAAGGTCTGTATCATGGGCACTTTATATTGGTAAAGGGTCACAGGCACTTCATAAAGGTCAGTATCATGGGCACTTTATATTGGTAAAGGATCCTTGCTTAAGCTATATTTTGAAGATTACTTGATCCTCATAAGAGAGAATGCAAACACTTTGTGTGTGAGTGTATGGTGGGGAGGAGAGAAATATTTTAGTGTTGTATTCTTAGCTATTACATGAAGTGTGCAGTAAGACTGGTAGGGAACTGAACAGTCAGTTTGTACACAAATGGGTATCAATACAAAAGACACTTAGTAGAATGTTTCCAATCATATAGTATTGATATGATCCTAGCTAATAGGTTAAATGAGAGTGTGAGTCAACTTCATAAAGACTTCAAGAGAAAGTGTGGGAATGGACATGACCTGAGTGTCAAATGCTATTATGTCCATGTAATTATAATAAACAAAGTTGGGTCCTTGCTGTCTTCTAAACATTACTATTGTTGTTGTCGTCATTTTTATATAAATTTTTATTGGAATTTTATTTAAATTTACTTGTGAAAATAGTATGACATGCTGAGATTTGGGAAAAGGTGTGGAATGTCCAAAGCAGTGTTGGGTCAAGCCCAGTTGAGCTTAAACCTTTTTGAGCTTAAGCCCAGGTTTGTCAAGGGCTTGAAGAGGCTTGAAGCCCATTTCATTAAAATGGTCAAGAGCTTGAGCTTGGACTTAAGCTCTATCACAAAATATTGGGCTTGAGCTTAAGCTCAATTGATTGATAGTTGTTTGCTGAATGGAAGCAAAGAATCAATATTAGTAGACAATAACACTTTCCCATTTTACCTAGGCTATTAGACACAACAAATATTAGTAACTTTTATTAATAAAGTCATTTCCTTTTTGTTTATTGAATTATGTAATTTTCAATGTTCTTTCACAATAAAATGATTAATAAAGTCATTTCCTTTTTGTTTATTGAATTATGTAATTTTCAATGTTCTTTCACAATAAAAAGATTAATAAAGTCATTTCCTTTTTGTTTATTGAATTATGTAATTTTCAATGTTCTTTCACAATAAAATGATTAATAACGTCATTTCCTTTTTGTTTATTGAATTATGTAATTTTCAATGTTCTTTCACAATAAAATGATTAATAAAGTCATTTCCTTTTGTTTATTGAATTATGTAATTTTCAATGTTCTTTCACAATAAATGAATAATAAAGAATTTCAACTTCAGAATAGAGCTTGAGGTTGGACTTAAGCCTTTAAATAAAGACTTGAGCTTGGACTTAAGTCCGATTTGAAATTGATGGGCTTGGGCTTCTCTAAAAATCTATAAAGGCTTGACTTCAATTACCATTATGTTTTGTTGTTGTTTATTGTTGCTGTTTGTAGATCACTGCTGACATGAGTGATGAACAGTTCTAATCATCCTGGCTGTATGAACAATTCCTGAGCATCTTCATTCATTCATGAACAGTTAATTCTTCACCTATCACACAGATACAATGTCACATCACGGACCAATATTTATTGCATTTGCTGATTACTGGAATAAATTTTATACACTAAAATATATGGCTATAAAGTGAATATTGTGAACGCCATTTGGAGTGTTGCAGTAGCTAGTTTAAGGGAGTATCACAACACCCCATTGGTAGAGTATCAATAACACCATATTTGGTGCATTATGAGCTCTGATAGGGGTGTAGTAGAACACTTGGTCCTTGAACATGGGCGTATCACAACACTCCATTTGTACAGGGGTCTGAACACTTCCTCTAGGTGAAATGGAAACATCCCATGAGGAGTAGTATAGCCAGTGTTACCTAGACACCTCAAAATGGGATTCCCATGCACCCCATTTTTAACAGTGTAGCCTGCAAGTTTTGGGCCTCTTGCATTTATTACTGTTGTAGCCACAAGTGCTAATTAGTGCAACAAAAAAAATTTGTTGCAAAAATGACTACTATGTAATAATGTTGTACGTACTGTAATCATTTTGGAAGCTAATTTTTTAGCATTGGCCAATTTGGGTATTGGTAATATTACATGGCAGCCATTTAAAAAATGACAGCCACGGCTAACGAAGGCGCAATTGCGGGTGCCCCAATATCTGAAAATGTTCGCAATACTTGAAAGTACATGTGTGCCAATTTTGGTGCTTTTATCAAGAAGTGAACGATTGTCCATATTATGAAGCTATGCTGCCCCACTACAAGGGTTTAGGGTTGATAAAACTCGAGTAATTTTGTGATTTTTCTTTAAACAATATCACTTTTTCCAAGCATTTATTTTCACTGATTCTCAATTGTAGATTATTAGCTACTAATAACCATATATATTGGGGCCAGATTAAATTATGTGTTAGAATGACCAATAATCTTAGATCTATGCATCTCTTCAGTCAATTCTTCACTCACTTGCTCGAACAGATTCGATATCATGACAAAGTAGGAGCAACCGGTGGACTTGGAGCTGTACTCTACTAGTTTAGTATGAATTGAAGTGTAGTTTGGAATGAAATTGTTGAGATTTAGCCAGGGAAAACAAAGTTCTCCTTTTTCTAATAAATAGATGACCTGTGGCATCAATAACAGAGCAACTCTCAGTTGTAGCATTCGGGCAAAGACCCAGAACATGGTGAGGAAGGATGTTGTCAGGTGGGCATTCTGGAACACCAGCAATTATTCTTATGCATCCATTTCTATAGGAGTAGTGAGGAACAATAAAGGAGCAGAAGACAAAGAAATGAAGCATTTCTAGACCCATTGCTCGATAAATATCTGGAGATATTTTCTGCTATTGGATGATTATAAATACTGATAGATATTGCATACTTTTTAGATTCTCACCTTGCGTGCACTAATTTTTCAAATGATATTACTAATTTTTGGGAGTTATAAGGAACGGATACACAGAATTAGCTTCAGTAAACAAATATTTGGAAATGAACATAAACACTTTCACCATTATTATCATGGGGCTAGCCTTTCCTATGCTAACATTCACACAAACTACAGGCGAGGCTCAACTGTACTTTAATTTGGGGAAGGGAGGGGGGAATGAGGGGGGGGGGGGGGCAAGAATAGCTTGTTTATTTGGTCTATAATAAAAGATGCTCATTAATGTACATTCATAGCAAAAAAAAATCTGAAAGTTACAAAAAGGTAGTGTAATACAAATTACTGGCTAAACAACCATGCTATTTTGTGGATGATAACACTTATACAAAATTATCTAGCCCATAGCATATCCCCTACCTTTAATAATAAAACATATACTGTTTCATTTGGGGGTGGTAGGGGCTTCCCCCCCCCCCCCCCCCCCCCCCCCCCCCCTGTTGAGCCTCCCCCTGTAAGATATTAATTTGAATAACAATGAACTTAATGAGCAAGTCTAAAGCAAACTATAAATGTCTAGGAGTTACTGTCCACATTATACTATTTTTGTTTAATGTCTTCAAATTTAAAAATATATATTTGCCAGTTAGAAAAAAATGCCTATGAAATATTTTTTAAGGCCAAGTACAAAAGCTGCTATTCACTTTAGAACAAAGCATGACTGAATACGTCAATTTGATTGGTCTGTTGCATGAACTTAATTCACTTAGAATTATGACCTGCAGCACTTAAAAAGCACTTACCCGAGGCTACTGTTGCAACTTGTTTCCAAGATAAAGCTTTGAAATTCCTAAGGCTTTTTTACCGCCTTGTGAAGCTGTGACAATTTTATCAGCTCAAAATATGGTAAATTTGAATAGAGTATATATTTTTTAAATTAGGTATTTTGGTAGCTTGCTAAATTATAAAAATAATCATTGATACATAGATTTGTGATAACTGATGTGGTTGAAATTGGAGTGAATGGTGAGATACAAGCTATATGGTAAATCAGATCCACAATTTGTTAGGATTCTTTAGTCTTGCTTTGTCTTCCTTTCAAGCCTCTCTAATTTCTTTTTGTTGTTGTTCTGTTTTTTATATTTCTTCAGTGTACCTTAGGTATGTGCACTGACCAGCCTTTATATTATTGGTATTTGAGATTGAATTATGACATAGTGCTTGGGGTTCTTATCCTGAATATATTTTCTGCATTGTCATTTTAAATTACTGCTTGCCGTCTTCCTTATAAGTTCCCCAAGCTGAACATCATGGTTCACTCAAGCAAGATAAGCAGTCACAAGATTCAATATACTCATTAGTTACTTCAGTTCCATCACCGTTGTACAATTTTAAAACATTCTTTTGTTCTAAAGAAGTTATGCGGTACAAGGAAATCTGTGGGATTCAGAAACCCTCAGGATCCTGGTAGATTCCTCACTAAGCTTGAACGCTACAGCCTGGAACCTTCAAGTTTCTAAATCTTACAGACTTCAAGGTAACACACTCTATTATTTAGTCAAAGCAGAATATTTTGGCCACCCTAAATAACTGTGACTCCCCTAGTAATAGTAGACGTGAATTTACATGTAAAATGTAACTAAAAGATATGATGTTGGTGATTGGGATCTAAAGGAGGATTTTTATGATTTTACACTAAAAAAGCCATGCTTTCTACTCCTGCCACATCTACATGCTTTCCACTCCTGTCACATCTACATGTTTTCCACTCCTGCCACGTCTACACGCTTTACACTCCTGTCACTTCGACATGCTTTCCACTCCTGTCACATCTACACACTTTGCACTCCTGTCACATCTACATGTTTTCCACCCCTGTCACATCTACATGCTTTCCACTCCTGTCACATCTACACGCTTTGCACTCCTATCACATCTACACACTTTCCACTCCTGTCACATCTACACACTTTCCACTCCTGTCACATCTACATGTTTTCCACTACTGTCACATCTACATGCTTTCCACTCATATCACATCGACATGCTTTCCACTCCTGTCACATCGACATGCTTTCCACTCCTGTCACATCTACACGCTTTACACTCCTGTCACATCTACATGCTTTCCACTACTGTCACATCTACATGCTTTCCACTACTGTCATATCTACATGCTTTCCACTCATGTCACATCTACATGCTTTCCACTACTGTCATATCTACATGCTTTCCATTCCTGTCACATCTACATGCTTTCCACTCCTGTCACATCTACATGCTTTCCACTACTGTCACATCTACATGTTTTCCACTCCTGTCACATCTACACGCTTTCCACTCCTGTCACATCTACATGCTTTCCACTCCTGTCACATCTACATGCTTTCCACTACTGTCACATCTACATGTTTTCCACTACTGTCACATCTACATTTACACGCTTTACACTCCTGTCACATCTACATGTTTTCCACTCCTGCCACGTCTACACGCTTTCCACTCCTGTCACATCTACATGCTTTCCACTCCTGTCACATCTACATGCTTTCCACTCCTGTCACATCTACATGCTTTCCACTCCTGTCACATCTACATGTTTTCCACTCCTGTCACATTTACACGCTTTACACTCCTGTCACATTTACACGCTTTACACTCCTGTCACATCTACATGCTTTACACTCCTGTCTCGTCTACATGTTTTCCACTACTGTCACATCTACATGCTTTCCACTCATATCACATCGACATGCTTTCCACTCCTGTCACATCTACACGCTTTACACTCCTGTCACATCTACATGCTTTCCACTACTGTCACATCTACATGCTTTCCACTACTGTCATATCTACATGCTTTCCACTCATGTCACATCTACATGCTTTCCACTACTGTCACATCTACATGCTTTCCACTACTGTCACATCTACATGCTTTCCACTACTGTCACATCTACATGTTTTCCACTCCTGTCACATCTACACGCTTTACACTCCTGTCACGTCTACATGCTTTCCACTCCTGCCACATCTACATGCTTTCCACTACTGTCACATCTACATGCTTTCCACTACTGTCACATCTACATGCTTTCCACTACTGTCATATCTACATGCTTTCCACTCATGTCACATCGACATGCTTTCCACTCCTGTCACATCTACATGCTTTCCACTACTGTCATATCTACATGCTTTCCACTCCTGCCACGTCTACACGCTTTCCACTCCTGTCACATCTACATGCTTTCCACTACTGTCATATCTACATGCTTTCCACTCCTGTCACGTCTACATGCTTTCCACTCCTGTCACATCTACACGCTTTACACTCCTGTCACGTCTACATGCTTTCCACTCCTGCCACATCTACATGCTTTCCACTCCTGTCACATCTACATGCTTTCCACTCCTGCCACATCTACATGCTTTCCACTCCTGTCACATCTACATGCTTTCCACTCCTGTCACATCTAAGTGGCCATGTTGAAATTCATGATTCATAGTTCTTGCTAAATTCACTCTTACACATCTCAATAAGCAGGCTCTGGATGAGTATTTTATCACATCAATTACTCCAAGTAGACACATTCCAAATGAGTAGTAATCATCTTTCTTATCTTTTGAGTTCCTCACATGCATGAAAATTACCATCTGGATTAATTGGGTCTGCCTGCAACGATGGCCATATGAGTAGTGTGTAAATCTGTAATATATTTGGACCGACAACATCAGTTACCAAATATAACTCCTCAGAAGATTACATTAATAGAAATATAATTGTTAAATGATGAATAAAAGTGTATACTTAAGATCAAAGGATTTTAAGACTCCATTTACTCGCCATGTTGAATGTGAAATGAATGATATTTAGATATTTATGATAACAACAGATGCAAACTAAGTGCACCAAAGAATAACTGTTATATTTTACTAGATATATAAATGAGCAGATTCAACAGAATAATGCAATAAAATTTTGATTCTCTTCAGTTAGCACAGGATGTACTCCAAATGCATTGTAATATTGATTCTAATAGCTGTAACTTTCACTAATGGCTCAAAAGACATTTCAGATAATTCAATATTGGTGTTGACAGCTGATATGCCTAGAAGAGCTGCCTGTGTGTCTTCAAGCTATGAAAGGGATCACCTATTCAACAAGTCTACAAATTATTCTTCCAAAGGCTTTGCAATAATATATCACAGTTTTAAATCGTCTTTCATTGGAGATTTAGGAGCACTTACTAATGAACTACTGCCCGAGATTGACTCTTTTTCAACCAAAAATATGCAAGAAATGGCAAAATTAACATCCAATGCAATATTGAGTATATTGCAGCATTTTCAATGGACAAGATTAGCCCTAGTTTCAGATGGTGAGGACATGTTTTACAATAGAGTAGGAGAACTCCTTCATAAATATCTCTCAGTGAATGGATCATATAACTTTTATTATCATCAAATACTTACTCATTTCTACCCAGAAAGGCTCCTTAACCAAGTAACTTTTGAAAACTTCAACATTGTGGTTTTATCTGTTTCTTCAATTAAAGTAAAGAAAATTTTCGCCAAGAGACTATCCAGTGATTTGAAGTGGCCAAAGCATGCTTGGATAATACCAAGTGTTTTTCATAGTGATAAGTCAGAAGAAGACACCATACTTGAAGGCACAGTACAACTTAATGTAGAAATGCTAGACTGCACAGTATCTGAAGATAATTATTATAGCAGATTGTGCAATGAATCCTTCTGTTCCTTGAAGGCCCAATCAGTGAGTATTAATTTGAATGAAGGCATGGAACATATCAAACTTTTTAATTATAGTTTCCAAACTGGACTGGAAGTAGTGACACCTCCAGTTAGTGGGCCAACCACTGATATCCCTCAGTATGCTCCATATCTATTTATCGTACTCTATTACCTTGGCATTCTTGTCTGCTTCATTCTTGTTACTGTTACTCTTGTTTTATACATTTATTACAGGGGTGAGCCAGCGATTAAGGCCACTAGCACGTCCTTGAGTATTTTGATATTTGTAGGTTGCTATATATGGATATTCTACTTGGCTGTGCTCAACTCCACACTCCTTCCAAGCTACCACAGGCAGAGTAAAAATATCAGAAATTTTATCTGTGTGTTTCGAGTGTGGCTGCACGGGCTAGGCTTTCCAATTGCCTTAATTATGTCCACTCTATTGGTAAAGATGATGAGGATATATCACATTTTCCATGTTCGTAAAAAGCTTAATAAATATGTGTGTAATAATCTTTCTCTAGCTGGGTACGTCTTACTCATCACCTCTCCTAATGCTCTCATCTGTTTACTTTGGTCCACCAGTGACCCTTACCAGAGTGAGCTCATTATTAAGATCAGCAAAGGGCAACAGTTCATAACGGAGCAATGTCGCAGTCGTTATACTCTGCAATGGCTACTAGGTCTGCTGCTATATTTAGCAATTGTGTCTCTATCGCTTACCGTCATAGCAACCTTAACTAGACGCGTCAAACGTGAGAACTTTAATGACACCAAGAAATTGAGTGCTTTGAGTTATCTAGTTATATTAAGCTTAGCCTTTATCTTGTCATATTGGTTCTTCCTTCGATTGCTGGGAGCTAATGTTGTGTTTGTTCATGCTGTGTTGCAGCTGGGTCATTGGAGCCTCATTATTCAGTGCCAGATGCTACTCTTTGCACCCAAACTTATACCCGTTCTGAAAAATAAATTTATGAGATATAAATTTTCTTCCTCAGATAATTAGGGTATATATTTTCCCACTAAAAAGGAACTCAAACTATTTCCAAAAGATACAGCTAGTGTGAAGTTTTGTACCTATAGTGACTTCAACACTTAGCTATGCATAATTTCATCACCCTTTATGAAAACACTAAAATTTTAGAGAACTAGCACTTTTATATTTCTTTATTGTGATATTCATAAGAACATATTATCATACGTTTATTTCATAAGAATATAGCTACATATAACTATTCTACTAACATAAATATGCAATCACAATGTATTGCTAGCTATGTAGTAATTGGGGGATATTCTTTTTCCTCATTCAAAACAAAACCAGCAACTTAAAAACTGCATCATAATTTGTAAGAAAACAGCCACAAGCATTTTTCGTTCATATCATTAATATTATTTTTATTGTTATTTTATTGTTATTATTATTGTTATTATTATTGTTACCATTATTGTTGTTGTTATTATTATTATTGTTATTATTATTGTTGTTGTTGTTGTTGTTGTTGTTGTTATTATTGTTATTATTATTATTATTATTATTATCATTATTATTATTATTATTATTATTATTATTTGATGTGCATGTTTATGATATTTAACTAACCAATAATTTTGAAAGAAGAGATTCGGGACTGTTTAACTAGGTCCTAATAGTCTAGCTATTTTAGTTTCAAAATGGCTGATTAGATCTATGTATAGTTGTTGTTCATTTGTTTGTAACTTTCTGGCTATTCTCAATTGAAAAACATCAACTTTCCCCACTTGTATTTATTTTTACATTATTAGCCATAGTCATAGAGGTACAAATTGTTCACATTGAAGGTATAGTTCCCAAATGATCGTATGTTTATGATGTATCAGAAAACCGTAACAAGAACACCTTAACATGCCACTATTATCTTATAAGATTGTTTTAAATAGTGAATTACAAGAAAAATCAACACTACAATATGTAACTTGTCATAACAAAGTCTAAAATTCAAAATAAATGATTAATGTATTATAAACCTATAGATACTGTTACAAGGTAGAAATGAAGGAGTTTATACATTGCCTGACAAACAAATTCGCATACTTTAAAAGAATAAGTCACAGTTTCTCAACAAAGAGAAATTAGATGAATTTGCCTAAATATTAATTTTTAACTTGCACAAAATATTTCGCACCAGGAATTGCAATATGTATTGTATACACTCCTTCTGCTCTAATTAGTAAGACTCAGTTGAGAGTGCACATAGCTAATCACACGTGTGCATATCTTGTGAATGTTTGGCATAAAGTATTTTTCTGTACAAAGCTCTTTTCATTTTGGTTTTGCTTAATTGGCCACAAACAATAAACCAAAACAAAAAACAACAACAACAACAAATAAATAAGTAAACACACTCTCTAATAGTTACCTACTATCTACTTTTGTCAAATGGCACACAGTTCTGTATGAGTTAGCTATCAGTTAAGGAGCTTTAATAACGTCATCAATGAGGTAATTAAGCTTCCTGATTGTTCCTTTGCTCCTTGTTCAGCAGAATTCCAAACAATTTTTCGGTCATTAGAATACGATGAACGCAAACACTTGCAGCCATTCCAGGAAATCTTGCAGTATTTATTGACTATCCCTGGACTTGATCCATTGTTAATCCTGGCGGTTTCCTTTAATCCTCCAAACCAAGCTGAAGATGGTTCATATCGAACACACGTGTCACCATGACACTTGCAAGTGCCAAGCCAGTGACAGTCAGAGTTGTTCCTGCAGCCTTCTGGGGCTAGGGTACAGACATAGTTGGGGTAATTCAGGGATCTGTCTTTATTCAGTTCAAACTTTTGCAGCTCTACAAGGTGGTATTTATCTCTCTTGTACTTGCAGCCAAAATTAACATAGCCTTCAATGAAGCTCTTCAAATTAGCAGCTTGTTTGACCTGATTGGTACTCAAATAGTGACGCATTAGGAAGTCTGCAATAGAAGCAAAATGGTAGCGAATTGGAGACTCATACTTACGACCTTCATTCAAGAGCTTGCCAATGTTTTGTGAGTTTGGGTTTTGAATGACATTATTTCTGGTGGAGTCACTTCCCCCAAGCACCACCAAATGGTAATTCATATTTAAGTTCCTCTTTGTCCTTGAGACACCTTTCGTAATGCCAGCACAAGCTCTTGCTCTCACCAAACCAACATGAACTGGAGCTGCCAATTCCAAACAAGCTCGAGTGGAGAAGTTGTGACGAGTATAGTGCAAAGTGGCATCAGCTGACATGTACTGAGTGGCAGAAGCACCATATGTGACTTCAGTAACATAGTGAGAACCATACTTGGCCACAAAGTGCTTATAATCATTCCAAGAGTCTGCATAGTGAGGATGGATGACTCTGCTCTTAAGAGCTTTGAAATCTTTCTCGAACTCCTCATCTAGTTGCAGACGGCATTTCTTGTCCAGATAGTCTCTGTGAGAGTGAGAGTACATAGCACGACTAGCACCGTTGACTTGCTTCTCTGTTGCATCAAGTTTATCATAAGTAGCACTCAGAGAGGTTTTCAGAGAGACCAAAGAGAGAAAAGATGGAGTCAAACTTCCAGACACCTTAAAACTCTTCACCAATTTTTCATTATTCTCAAAATATTTGAATTTTTCTTCTGATTTAGCAAGGGTTTGTTGCAGAACACAAGACAGAGGGATAGGCTTGAATAGGGTGGCCCCCTTTGCTAGGACTGATGTGCCAATTCTCACCTGTGAGATATCAAAGCCAGTTCCCAAGGATTCGTCCACTCGATTTGATGTTTTCAAAGATACAGCTAATTCTCCACAATCCAATACACCGATAGCAAGCAAGACTATTGTGAAACTGCAAGTCATCGTTGAAGTCACCAGTTGCTACTGTTAAAGTGAAGGCTAAATTTCCTTTTAAACTGACACCGTATGAATACCTGACTCGCATAGTTATTTGGGAAGTAAATTGTATGCATAGTTTGTATAACTTTAAACATAGGAAATGATGTCATATAAATTGCATGTTCTTACCTACTTTACTTGTGTGTTGAAAATAGGATTTATAGGAGCTGTTCCCAAGCAAAGCAACTATCATTGGGAATGTGCAGCTGAAATGCAATCAACAGAATGATGGCACATCTATCTAGCTATGTATGTCAGAGTATGATATGGCTGAAATTATTTCAAAAGCAGGCTAATGTATTTCAAGAGCCCAAGGCAGTGGAAGTGAAATATCTTGCCTCTGACAAGTGTAATAAGTGGTCTATTCTATGCTAGATGTATCACAGCAGTAGTTTATATAGGGTTGGTAGCAGCTTGCATGTAAAGTTGGCTCTGAGTGTTAGTTTAGTAAAGGCTTCCCACTCTCCCAGCTGATATTGTAGCAGCTGCTCTGACTGATTGGGTAGGCCTTCCCCAAGAGGACTGTAGCTGTAAAAACCTGCAAAATAGCTGATAACATCTGAAAGACTGAGAAGGAAATTATGAAATAATACCTTTGTAATAGCTTCCCTAAAAAAAATTACAGTGCGCTTGTTTGTATAGTCTGCTCTTAAATCTCTAAAAGTTTTCTTTTTGTTTGAATTTAAAATTTGGGACACTAAGTGGTCAATCAAAGATTTACAAACAATTCACAGCTTGCAAAACTCAAGGATTTTACATATCATTGACAACAGTACAAATTTCCACAACTTACTAATGTGCAATCTTGTCACCTGAAGAGTTTACAAACTCTACTCACTCCCAAGGCCTATGTACGTGGCACTCGTTTACTCTGTTTATCCTCTGCTACAATGCACCTGATTGGTGTCACCTTTAAAGTAAAGTTACAAACCCTTAGCTAGTTGTTGGAAATAATCTGATGGTACTATTTCTGATGGGATGATAAAAGGTTGCAAAACTCAAGGATTTTACATATCATTGACAACAGTACAAATTTCCACAACTTACTAATGTGCAATCTTGTCACCTGAAGAGTTTACAAACTCTACTCACTCCCAAGGCCTATGTACGTGGCACTCATTTACTCTGTTTATCCTCTGCTACAATGCACCTAATTGGTGTCACCTTTAATTGTGAAAAAGTAAAGTTACAAACCCTTAGCTAGTTGTTGGAAATAATCTGATGGTACTATTTCTGATGGGATGATAAAAGGAACTTATAAAAAGAACCATTTTCTTTCAATTTTATATCCTTGCTCTGCCCTTCACTGTCAGCAATGTCTACCTTGTTAGTATTGCTGATACTAATGGGTGCATTGCTACAAGCACTAGCTGATGGCTCTTACAAGTCCCTAGGCACTGGAGTGGATATTGCTAAGGTGAAAATTGGAGCTCAGTCTGTGTTACCTAAGGGATACAACATATTCAAATCCAACCACCTTAAGTGCTTGGAAGATATTGAAGATACAGGGAAGTCCGACAGTTCTCATGAGTTCTACACAGATACTCAAGATATGGTAACAAAAGTTGGCTTGTCTGCTGGATTATCTGCTTCTTTCCTTTCTTTAGTTTCTGTGGGAGCCTCACTGCGAGGTACGTTTGGCAAGACCACGAAGACCACTTCCAGCATGAGTGGCTACAAACATGCATTCTACATGCACACCAACAAAAAATACTTGGACGTCAACTGCGTAAAAGAACTTGAACTTAATGAAAAGTTCGAGAATGACTTCAAGGCATTAGAAAGTATAATCAGATGGCCACAGTTTCGTCGCTCGTGGGGTCTTTATGATCAGTTTATGAAGAACTATGGAACACACTATGTCAGTGAAATCACGTATGGATCTTCTGTAACACAATATCTTTCAGCTAAATCTTCTTCCAAATATACTGAACGAGACTTTTCGATAAAAGCATCCTTAGATGTAACAGTACCCGTAAAGGTTGGCTTGGTAAAGGGTGGTCCAAGTATCGGCTATTCCAGGAAAAAGTCCTCTTCAAGGCATTATGAGGATATAGAAGATCATTTCATTGCAATAGGAGGGAAGCATGAAACCAGGAATAAAATAGTCAATACCCACAGTTTAAAGTACATAGAGAGGTTAATGAATGAAGGATTAAAGCACAGAGCTCCAGTGGCATACAAATTTGTCTCTATTACTGACTTGCTGATGACAAGGTTCACCAGATCCAGATACGAGAATCAGGTAGCAAACCTAAAAGCATACATCGAGGGATTCTTGAATTTTGGTTGCAATTACAAAAGAGAACGAAACATCGAATTGCAGAAGTTTGAATTTCAACCTAGGATCTCAGAGTTTCCGCATTACGTGTGTACTTTAGCTCCAGAAGGTTGCAGGAAAGATTCCGACTGTAAATTTAAGGGCAAATGCAGATGTCGTGGTGACACATGTGTACGACATGATCAGCCATTCCCAATGAGAAGAACTATTGCAAAGATGAATGACAGCAAGGAGCGAGGGAAGATCGATAAAAATTGCAGATTGTCATGGTTATCCTGTAAATGCAAGAGACGTGACTCTGAACAACGTAAAACAGTTTGGCCGCCTTCAAAATGGAAAACACAAACTGCTCTTGCGAAAATTATGACACAACTAAGTACACGATGGAGTGCACTGCACCAATAAACTTAACTTTCAGTGTTTAAATTCATTTAGCTACTAGATATACACTAAATTGTTACAGTGCATTGCCTTCTAGTTGTGTTCGATTCATGATTTAATGCTGTATTGATTAATGTCCATTAAAAACAACAACAAACAACAAGCATGACCAGGGTTTCCTACTGTGGTGGGGGGAGTGCCCTAGGATCCCATCCCCATCACCTCCAGAATTTCTTGGAAGTTAATAATTATATATACAATAGCTGAAGTCGGATTCTATGAGTACTTAGGACTATAAAATCATGCATGTGACCAAACACTGATCAGTGTGAAGTATTTACACTTTCGTATAGATGTTGGCATCAAAATATTTTGGATTAAAAATGGGGTGTGGCTGAATACAACAGTGCTTCCAGCAAAAAAAATATTGTAGGACACTGTAGGATTGACTACCCTCCTCGTTAGCTATATATAACTACAGAGGAAACCAACAAACAGTCACTGAAACCATTCTAAACAACTCTAGCTAACTAGAGTTGGTGCACTCCTTTATATTGAAACTGCATATTGTCCCAAGCTATAGACATTGGCTCAGAACTAAGCAAGGTGAAAGAAGTATATATATGATTATAAGGTGTTGCTCACATTACAACTAACACACACTTACTTAGGGGGAAGGATGAGGGAGAGAAGAAAAATAAAAAACATACCAACATGCCATTACAAATGAAATATGCTCAATTAGAAACGATTTAGAAGTTCATGGATACATGACGGGCAAACTAACAGTATGAGTACCCATCCTTCATTCCAACGAGCCTGAGGCTAAATTGCCAAAACAAATCTGCTTAACAGCTGTTCACTTTTAGCTATACTTATAGTGCACCATTATACTCCAAGTAATGTCTGATCAGACAGAAGCATGAATAAACAGAAACAATATCTTTACAGCATTCTAAAACTAAGCGACCATAATGTGGAATTAAGTAAAAAAATTCAACAGTCACAAGTCACACATGAAGTAATGAGTTAGCTGAGAGATGCAGTATTCAACGACACCACTCACTGATGCAGCTCACTTCTTGTTCTTCTTCTCCTGTAATAAAGAATAAACTTTCTATTACAACAACAACAAAAACAAACAAACCATGCTTCAGTATGGTGCAAATTAATTGTACACTCAATCCTCAATAATCTGGGTGCCTTGGGACTGGACACTGCCAGCAGCTCAGAATTGAACTTGAAACTAAAACCTGATAGCTAGAGCTTTGGATGGTACGATTAGTTTATAGTTTTGTAAAGTGAAAGTAAAGAGGAGTTCTTCTTTGAGTTAACATATGACGTGTCAAGTTTGCTATATCACCATAAACTAGTAGGTAAGGATCACACTTTCCAAGAGTAAAAATTGTCACGTGGCATACAAGACATGCCCAGCAGAGATAAGTGTCAGGATTAGAGACAGCTGGATAAGATTGGATTGAGTGCATTTAATAAAGACTTTATCTCACACGTGTAACTGTGACACAAGTCACAATACATGTAACTATGACCTGTAACTATAATGCATGCAAGCATGATTCATACAACACATGCAAGCATGGCAACAGATAACTAGAAGATGACTATATAATAACACACACAACGTTAAAAAATTTTTTTTTTAAGTGCCTTCTTCTTTTACCATACTCCTAACAACTACTACCACACTCCACTCTAAACCTTTGATTTCTTAGAAATGAAAGCGAAAATAACTTAATCACTATGCACCATTGGAAATATCTAGGGTTGAAGGTGATGCAACACATCTTTGTTGTTTATTTCATCCCAATAGGTTAAAAGAGCGTTTTCATTGAAAGCGTTACAAAAAGGACAGCACAAACACTAGCAAGCAGTGCCCACCTTAGAGGCCAAGATGATCAACATCCTCCTGAAGATGTTGATGAAGTCCAGGAAGAGGTCTACAGAGTGCCAGATGTAATCATCATTGCCCGACTTGAACTTCTCCACAATGAGTTGAGTGTCAAACAAAATGAAACCACAGAATATTATCAGGCCAAGGTACAGCTGGAGCTGTCATCACAACAACAACAACAAAACAAGGCTTTTAATAATTCGGCATTGATTTCATATGCTTCAGAATCAGTATTCAATACAAAATATTTATAAAAAGATTTAATTGGTGTATCCAGTATAATATAGCTCAAGACTGCCAATTTTAACTCTTATTTATGAACATAATTAATAAAATGGAATTAGTCATAGCATGCTCTAGAATACTCAATACACTACATGCCATTATCAAACACATGTGTACCTCTTACCTGGAAGGCCAATTCAGACCGCATGAAGATAGAGACAAATCCAACCACAAACAGAATCATCAGCCCAGAGAAGAGCATTCCTGTGACAATGGCACACATATATACACACTCATACTCATAGATTGGTGTACATGATTTACCTCCCAAGTAGAGCCACGCCCTCCTCTCACTGTAGAGAGCAGTCAAAGTAAAGCACACGAATATGACACAAGTTGACAGAAATGCAGTAGGAATGATCGATGGGTCAATTTCTACCACAGTTGCTAGAAGAGGGCCTAAACCAAAACCTAGTGGGAAGGAGGTGGGAGGGGAACATGAAACTAACCCATAAGAAATTGCATGTCAATGCAGTTACCTGAGCAAAATCCAAAGCCACAGAGCATTCCTGTAACGGAATTAAGTCAGCATCAAGTCAGCATCATAACTTTGAATTCTCACACTACTAAATGATGACCCTTACCAAGTCTCTTGTTGGTGTTCTCGGGAGCATGAGGTGTGAAGGCCAATCCCAGTAGAAGCAGTAAAGAACCAATCACTGACAACAGTGCAGTCTGTAATGATACACTCACCAGCTAACTAATATCCCTGGCTATCTCTAGTGTTAACTTACAGCAGTTCCCAGATAGAAGAAGCCAACAGCTCCTACTCCTGCAGCCAACATGGCCAGAGCAAGGGCAGAGTACACATTCTTCAAGTGGTGCCTGGTACCAGTATCTCTAAACAACCGTAAAGAATGCGTGAGTAACACTTTTTTGTTGCAACTTTAGAACGTTTGTCCTGAAGAAGACTGCACTGTTCAAAACAATGAGCTGCAAGAGAAAAGGTTGTTGTTGTTTTTTGAGAAAAATGGATCTTATCTTCAGATAGCCATTCTTCTTCCTAGACTCCTAATTACAACTGTACTATGCTCCTTCTACCCTTAGACTAGGGAATGACTAAGCTTTGTTAGAGGAAAATATTAAGCTAGCATGTTGGGGTTTTTCCCAGGTGACTCCCCTTCTCCCCCTCCTCCAAATAATTAACAACAAAACAGAAGTTAAGCTATGAAGTTAATTCAAAACAACCCATTCATTGTCAGACGGAAGTGCATGAGATGTGGCAAGTATGCATGGAACATGTGACGACTATGGCTTGTGACTACACATAGTCTAAGGGAATACTGAATGTGAATAGAGACATACAGTGAGAGTCAGTCAGCCCATTCAACAAAAATATGTAAGCTGGAATGTGCCGGCTCTAAAGAGTTTGTTGAACTGTACTCCTATTCAGACAGTTCTTACTTCCAAGATAGGAATCCACTGTTATTCAACTGTCTCTTTAATCTTCCTCTCTTTCTTTCTGCACTCTAACAGAGCACAATCAGTAAAAAAGTTTGTTTAGTAAATAATCAAGTTTCTCCCATGTACTTACTCTAATAAAAGGTATACATCACACACACACATGTATCCCTTGAAAATATCCTCTTTTGATGGCTGCTTTTCCTTTACTTGCCAATTATTCAACATGTCATGATAGAAATAAATTAGTTGATGTGATATAACATTGACAGTATGTATAACGGCTGACATTGGGAGGTGTGACAGGCCACGCCTATCCCTTCATTCGGCTACAAGTATCAATTCTGACTACCAAGCACAAGTTCTTCACTGTGTGTGTGTGTAGTTGTGTGCACGTAAATTCAACAGGAAAGCTCATCAAATATAGAAAAGAGACACAAGGAATCTCAGCAAGTCTATTACATCCAGATTCAACAACAATGCTTCAATTCCTATCGTAATGACATGAGTATTAATACACTAAAAAACAAGCTTGTAGGAAGTTTGTGAGTGTTTGAATATGTGACATTGTTCCCTGTAAAACACACAATTAACGGAAGTGTCTAGTCTTATTGCCCCATATGTCAGCTGTATAAAGGAGCCGACCATAACTTTCTTGTACTAAAAGATTATTACCACAGAATGCCACATATCATGAAAGTTGCTAACTGCCACAACCAGCACAAATAGCCACCTTCAAGTTGTACACATTCATTAGCTCATTGTGTCTATCTTGTCCTCTTATTAATAGCCATAGTAGCTTTAATAACTTAAGTGGCCTAAACATGTTATTTAGGCTTGGTGGCTATTATAAACTCCAGGTGATGCCCCCCTAATGCCACACTGTGATAGTGGCACACTTCAGTTCATTCAATCAAATAAGATTCATGGCTACTGCAAAGGTTCCTTCCAAAACTGACATTTTAAAGAGCAGCTAGAAACTTCTATAATTTGCCACAGCTATACACTCAATACCTGATAGCTATGTAGATGCAGTTCTATTATAAACGTGTGTTGCATGTAAGCAGAGTGCCACAGGGTTCACACCTCTGGGTTTATCAATACAACAGTGTTGAATATAAAAATTTTACTCTATTTTTGTGCTAAGTAATACCTTTGCAAAAAGTAAGCTAGAACCCCCACCTTACACCAGATGCCCAACTATCACACCCTCAGTACTTACAAATTGGAAAAATCCGTCAAAGCTTTCATTGAAATTTTTCTTCTACCGAGGAGGGTATCCATTCTTCTATTCGCTGACTCAAGACTGTTAAGAAATCCTATCTAACGCAGCTACGCCTTCAATGTGATATCTGTACAGTGTGGCGAATTGGTTGTTGTGTGTGGGCCCTCTCCTTACTAGAGAGTTACGTCATGACAACTGTGCACGTGCTCATGGCATAAATATTTTATGCCACGTTTCCTTTACGTCATAATACTACTCTTACACGTCGAGCAAAGCGACCCTTACCTTTTCTCTGACCAGTGTACAAAAGATATTAGTCAGCGAGACATAACGCAAGTCTTGCGGATGTCCCCTGACTATATCCTTCCTACTGGCCACTCTTACCCCTAGCTACCTATATTCAAGACAAGTTATAATTCAGGCAAGCTACTGTGAGAAAACTATGGCACAAAATTTCCTAACAACATTCTATGATTCAATGCATGTCCCCAGACCCTCCGCGCGCTTTGCGCGCTACGTGGGGGTCTATCTACGCCAGACTATATAAATGTGGTCCACCCAGTTTGCATTGCAGAGGTTCAATTAACCATTTACCGAGCAGGCGGAGCCTGATATTGTGGGTGTGGCTACATTAAAAGGATCAGATGGGTACTTCACTTTTCAACCTCTTCGCTAGCTTGGTGTTTCTAACTAAAAGCTGCAGTGCATTTTTGCACCTAAGCGATGTCCCCGTAGTTGATGAAGAGTGTTTATTGCACACGTGTGGTTCTCCTTACCTGACCTGCAAGGACTACCCTAACTGCGTCTCTCACTTGACTTGCGTGCAAGATTGCATCAATGAGTTCGACAAAGACGATTCGAGAATGAAGTCTAGCACTCATTTGTGCCTCAATAAATGTATGTACATATATGAAGATATTTATTTTGTTGCTCTGGCGAGGTGCCTATCTGACAACAACTGCATAAAGCTTCCTTCTTACCCCAGCACTTGCAGATATCCCAACAATACCAAGCAGATAAGGAAGTACCAATTACAAGACCTCAAAGGTGGCTGGTGGGTTGCTAAAGGATACAATCAGGCTTATGACTGTCTTTCTTGTCAGAAAACTTTCTTCGATGCCGCTCCATTTACGAACAATGAATTCACATACCGGCCGATGTTTTATATCAATGGATTGAACGATACCATGAAATTAGTGAATGGTTCCATATTGGTAGACTTGAATGAGATAGATGCAGGAGACACACTGCAGCTGGACTACTACTTGTTTGGCGTTCCTTTCAAATTGAACTGGTATATCTTGAATGGCTACTACGATGGTAGCATAGTGTATGTGTACTATTGTGGCACACTCTACAACTGGGACTATGAAGGAGCCATGATTCTGTCTCGCTCTAAGGAGATACCCACTGGAATGGAACAATTCTTGAAGGAGATGGTTTCAGAGAGTACCACAGGACTGGATTACAATTATTTTTGTACCCATTCTAACAACGCTTGCACGAATGCTTGAATGCAAGCAAGCTACAATTAAAGAATTTTATCCCACTTGTTCCATTTTGAGTTGCATTAAAAAAAAAAATTTCCATCAGTTTGCTTTATATATATAAATATATATATATTATACACACACAATCACAGGAATACATTTAGTGCACTTACTTTTTAATTAGCTGTGAGATGTGTACTTTAGTAATTGTATGGTGTGTTATAGTTAACTTTTTCTGCTCAAGTAGACTTGCTGATTAATTCCCTCTATCCACCACACATTCTCTGGCTATGCACCACTAAAAAATCAGAGTCTACATAACTTTTTTTTTTTTTGAGTTTATACAAAATTTGTATAAAAAGACGACAGACTAAAAGGCTAACATAATTTATGTATAACAAAATGATAGTGCTAACAAAATGATAGTGCTAACAAAAAGATTTGCATAACCGGCACATATAAAATAATTTTTTTCTTTTTTACTTTCTTATTCTTTGTATTTGGTGGCAGATGACTAACACACAGCACAAACATTTCCGTTTTATGTTCTTAATTCTCTGAATAGCTCCTTCTCCAGGCAGTGTTGGCAGAAAGACTGCACTCAATCCTCCAAGTGCCAGAAAGACTGCAACAATCAGTATTGGATACATTGGGTTGTAGGATATCAACTTCCCAAAGGCAAGATTGCCTAGTATGGCACCAATGCGGCCAAAAACAGATTGAACTCCAAATGCTGTAGACCTGGAAAAAGAGGAAAAACAAGCAGACATAATAAATACATTAATAATCAAATAAACAAAACAAATAAATAAAATAAATAGGTAGGAAGATGGTGTAGAGCAATAGTAGATAGTACAAACCCCCCATGCTTTCATGTACAACAGATCATGTACCTTAATTGTACGGGGAAAATGTCACTGGTAGAATAGATGTCCAGTGCATTCCAACCAAATGTAGCAATGCCATTGAAGACTGCAGATAGAATCACGATATTGATCTCCGTGGCTGGGACTATTCGAATGAGGAAGACACTCAAAGCACATAACAAGACAGAAGACACTGCAAGAAAGTAGGAAACACAAGACACCAAGTCATTCCTCTGACTCACTCATCCATCATACAGAAAACTAAGAAATCATATAAAACTAAGCTATGTCTTCTTTTACCATAGTCTTCTTTATACTCTACAACTTGTTATTTCCCAGTATGTTTACCAACCATGTCCAAACTCTCATATATTGATCAGTTCCAAGCTAAACACCTATTTCTCTACCTATCACAATCTCGTCTTACCAAGCATAATCTTTCCTCCCAGTAGGTTGACTGTGATGATGCCCAAGATGGTGGCAGGGACAGCTGCTAGAGAAGTGTACACACTGTCTATGTACACCTGGATGGTCACATTACCATCATCACTGGAAGTCGTGTTATTGCCATTTTCAATACGAGAGAAATATTCAGGAAACCACAGAATTAATCCGTAATATCTGGTGTGTGTGTGTATGAGAGAGAGAGACAAAATGGCAAATGATACAAGGATGGAGATGGTCCAGTAGCTGAAAGTGATGTATTAATTAATTCATTCACTACTCACCCGAATGAGAAAGTGAACCAAATGAAGCAAAGGAGAACAGATTGCCGAAGATAAGAAAATGAAAATAATTTTATAGTTGAGGTAAACACCTAAAACAGCAATATAAATATGTAACAGCAATATAAATATGTAACAGCAATATAAATATGTAACAGCAATATAAATATGTAACAGCAATATAAATATGTAACAGCAATATAAATATGTAACAGCAATATAAATATGTAACAGCAATATAAATATATAACGAGTCAGCAGAAGGAACCAAACCTATCAGAACTAAACCCAGCACAATTCTCATATGTAGTCTTACAGTAAACCATAACCACACAAGGGTTCCACTACAACCTCAAGTTCCTGATCTACAGATGGGATCTAAAGAAGTGAACTCTATTTATTAAAATGGACAACTCTCTTTTAGTAGCACTTGCATGTGTGATATACAACGTCTCCACACCTTAGTATCAATATATACTTCATTTTAGACAGAAGACACAAAGGGGGTGTTTTCAACAGTACAGACTGAAGTTGGTAAGGGTTCTGTTTTTCCAATTCAATATATTTATATATGTGACAGTACTTGGGAAAAGGGACCAATTACGTAAAATCAAAAATGTACAGTAGAGCCCAAACACCAACACAACTTTTTTTTTTTTGATTTTCTTTTATTGGCCCACTGGTATCTCCTACCCTTTAGCTACACTGACACCAAATTTGAGTGGCTGAAACCTTTGTTAAAGGTCCGAGCGCCCCGTTTAAACACAGTCACCTTTAACTTTCTATTTTGACCTTCCGTGCGTGCACGGAAATCCAACCCGCGAGTAATTGAAAATCGTGGGCGAATTTAATTTGTTGCCTAGCAACAAATTACCCCCTACCTCGGAAAATCGCGGGTAAATTATAAGTTTTTCGTTATAGCATTGCAGCAACAGAATAGAAATAATAAATGTGAATAATCAAGCTATATAGGTTGATGTTGCTATTTATGGAGTCTTGTAGTTGGAGTCTGCAGACCTGGAGACTCCTGGGACTATTTTTGTGAAGACACTAGAAGAATCAGCAAGTCTCTGACTGGACAAAGGTCTCAGTGATGATGAGGACTTCTGTCACACTGCAACAAGAGAAGGCAACACATTTTGAAAGTCCATCATTTTTGTTCATTGGTTTAAAGAGATTCCTATTGTTCATTTGTTCCAAAACAGGCAACAAGCTGGCTGCAAGACGAATATAATCCTAAACTCAGCTAGCCAGTGAACTAACAAACCAAGCTAGTTGATCATTTCTAAAAGAGTGATTGTATTATAGTTACCATGACTTACTGTAACTATCAAACAGAAAAAAAGAAGAAGCACAAAACGGCCTGCAAAACTATGTCTATACGCATCTAGTGCTATTTAAAGACATACCTGTCTAGTACTCTTACACAATGTAGGGTCTGAACTGAGTAAGGCCTCCCCCATCAACGAAGTAAGCGGCCCCAACTATAACTTACTGCCATTCAGCTGAGCACCACCATTTTCCAAGCATAAGTAAACGTCTTACGTAACCCGTAACACGGACTTCCGGTTAGATTACGGAATTCAAAGTTAACTCTGCCAGAAATTGAATAAGAATTTTTAATTGCAGTTTTCTCGAAATAACTGTGCTCAAGTTGGTTAGATTGCCGCTCGTATATTTAGTGAACCAAGCAGCGCCTGCCTATAAACTTGGTATCAAAAATATGAAGTGCTCTACACAGTGGTATGAATAACTCATTTTTCAATTTTTAACGCAATTGGTCCCTTTTCCCAAGTACTGTCACATAGTACTTTGAGTATCCCTGTACTCACTGTTTCTATTTTGACAAGCAATGAAGTTCCTTTTCCCTTAGCTGGAACTATTTTTTCCAAGTCTTCAAGGCTGGGTTTAGAGCCAATAGGATCAAAACAAAATGGACTGCACCTGCAAGTCAAGCAGTAACACATGTATCACACACAAACACACGCATAGCCAAGAGAGACTGCCCAGTCCAGTACATCATTGAGCTTGTGTACATCTTACTGGCACAAGACACAACAAAGTAACACACATACATACATACATACATACACACATACATATACATACAAACACTCACTTATTCAGTCGGGAGATGTACTTTAACGCTGATACGGTTTTCTCCAGCTTGTTCTTGGTGAAGAGAAAGCTTGGACTCTCAGGGAGGAAGACTAAGAAGAAAGCAGCAGAGAGAGCTGGGAATGTGGAGAGCATGATGTATATACGCCATGATGACATGTGGATAGAGCCTGTTAGTAAGGGAGAGAGAGAGAGAGGCAAGTGATTGACAGTTTGAACATATTCATGAGATAGACTAATAAGGCCTTCCATGAAGACCTTGACAGGAAGTTGTGTATGAGTGTGTGTACATGTGCATACATAGAGGAGTTTCAATACACTGTCTATGAATTCCTAATAAGCAAACATACATACAAACGCACACACAGAAACTTATTAAGTGTCCACTTGAAGGCTTGTTCAATGACAATACACTGTACATGTACTTGCTTTTGACTGACCAGTACTAATGAAAACACACTCCTCTATGGCTTCACCACAAATTCATTCCTGGAATGCTCATCAAAGTTAGTGACCACAAACAGAGACTACACAAAGACTATGCTGTACCACTCACTAACCAAACATAGTGTGCACGTGGCACTATCACTAGACCCACTCACTAACCTAACATAGTGTGCATGTGGTACTATCACTAGACCCACTCACTAACCTAACATAGTGTGCACGTGGTACTATCACTAGACCCACTCACTAACCAAACATAGTGTGCATGTGGTACTATCACTAGACCCACTCACTAACCTAACATAGTGTGCACGTGGTACTATCACTAGACCCACTCACTAACCTAACATAGTGTGCACGTGGTACTATCACTAGACCCACTCACTAACCAAACATAGTGTGCACGTGGTACTATCACTAGACCCACTCACTAACCTAACATAGTGTGCACGTGGTACTATCACTAGACCCACTCACTAACCTAACATAGTGTGCATGTGGTACTATCACTAGACCCACTCACTAACCTAACATAGTGTGCACGTGGTACTATCACTAGACCCACTCACTAACCAAACATAGTGTGCACGTGGTACTATCACTAGACCCACTCACTAACCAAACATAGTGTGCACGTGGTACTATCACTAGACCCACTCACTAACCAAACATAGTGTGCACGTGGTACTATGACTAGACCCACTCACTAACCAAACATAGTGTGCACGTGGTACTATGACGTGGTAGACCCACTCACTAACCAAACCTATGTGCACGTGGTACTATGACTAGACCCACTCACTAACCAAACATGTTTGGACGTGTACTATGACTAGACCCACTCACTACCTAACATAGTGTGCACGTGGTCCTATCACTAAGACCCACTCACTAAACCTAACATAGTGTTCACGTGGTACTATGACTAACCCACTCACTAACCTAAACATAGTGTGCACGGGTACTATCACTAGAAACCCACTCCTAACCTAACATAGTGTGCACGTGGTACTATCACTAGACCCACTCACTCAACCAAACATAGTGTGCACGTGGTACTAGCCCCTCACTAACTAACATAGTGACCTATCACTAACCCACTACTACCTAACATAGTGGTGCCTGGTACTATCACTAGAAACCCACTCACTAACCTAACTTAGTGTGCATTGTAATTTGAGCGGTTCTAATCACGGCAAGTGCCAGGAGAGTGGCAAATACTGAGGCCTATATCCAGAAGAAGCCAGGACAATCACAAGGACCTTTGGTTCGCTTGGAAGAACTCGCAAGTCGGAGAATGCAACCGGCAAGGAGCATCCCCCTCTGCAACACAAGTATCAATTACAGATTAGGCCACATGAAGTAAAACGTCAACTTCGCACTTTGAATAAAAATGTATGTAGAAATAATAAATTGTGTGTTATTCTAAGGCTGACATATTTTCTATTAAAAAAAACAAGAAACATTCAGCCAAACATGAATCCTACTTAAGTTGTAGACTTGGACTTAGTAAATATGTAGATCAACTGTACTACAAAACTTGTCACATTGTCCTTTATGGTCTTCACTAGTTGCACTTGTTTGGTGTATGGCTTTAGATCAACGCAGAGAAATAACATATGGGAACTGGTTGGGGAGGGGAAGAGTACCAGTAGGTTCAGTTTACTCCCTCCACCACACTCACCCCGGCAGTGCTTCACCCCACCACAGCAAGTGCTCACCCCACACTCTCACCACCACCCCACACCCCAGCCCAGTGCAGTCAGCTCACCCACACACCCCCCCACAGCACCCGCAGTGCAGACAGTGCTCACCCCACACTCACCCGGCAGTGCTCACCCCACACCCGGCAGTGCTACCCCCCACACTCACCCGCAGTGCTCACCCCCACTCACCCGGCAGTGGCTCACCCCCACACTCACAGTGCTCACCCGGCATTGCTCACCCCACACTCACCCCGCAACCCCCACACTCTAACACCCGCAGTGCTCACCCCACACCCGCCACCGTCGTGCTCAGCCTCACCCACTCACCCTTCACTTAAATTCTCCCCCACACGCCAACGCAGTTCTTCACCCCACACTCTAACCCGTAGCCGCCCTCACTCCTTCGGCAGTGCTCACCCCACACCCGGCAGTGCTCACCCCACACTCACCCGGCCGTGCTCACCCCCACACCCGCAGTGCTCACCCCCACACTCACCCGGCAGTGCTCGCCCCACACTCACCCTGCATTGCTCACCCACACTCCACCCGGCAGTGCTCACCCCCCAACACCCGCAGTTCTCGCCCGCACACTCACCGGCAGTGCCTCTCCCCCACACTCACCCGGCAGTGCTCTCACCCGGCAGTGCTCACCCTCACCAGTGCTGCTCGCCCCCACCACACCGTCACACTCACACGGCAGTCTCCCCCACACCCACCCGTCAGTGCTCGCCCCACACCCACCCGGCATGCTCACCACCACACCCACCGTGTTCGCCCCACACTCCCCACCCGGCAGTGCTCACCCCACACTCACCCGGCAGTGCTCGCCCCACACTCACCGGCCATTGCTCGCCCCACCTCACACCGGCAGTTGCTCCACACCCCCAGTGCTCACCCCACCCGGCAGTGCTCTTCGTGCTCGCCCACACTCACCGGCAGTGGCTCGCCCCCACCCACTGACTACCCGATGCCACTCATAAACCTGAAGAACAGAGATATGAAGGATGGTGGAGAGAGAAGAGGCAAATCGAAGACTCCATTGAGATTAGGCTGGTGATAGACTGATCTTGCGGCCGACCACATCTGACCAACTGCCCCCAGAAATACCCGCTCCATCATGCCTAAAAAAATGATGGCTCATAAGGCCTTTCTGGACTGAAAGTTATAACCAACAAACCATAAAGCATTGTCCCAAACACACTTGTAGTTTTATACATAAATAAAAATATTTCTTGTCCTTCTGCTAGTTTACGCTATTAGTCAAGAGTGTGAAACAAATTAACAAACAAAATAGTGCCAAGTATACTTGTAGCCACATTCACTATATCACAATATTTTTTTTTGTGTGTGTCTTTTTTTTTTTGTACTGTAAACTTAGATACTACCGGTGAAGAGTGAGAACACACAAACACCTCATCTCCTATCTATCCAGACACAGGCTAGAATAACACGAAAATGACTACCAGAACCAATCTATTGACATAGTGACCACATGCCAGGGATCTATGGCACAAGATATTTTATCACTGTCTTTATGGTTGGAAATCACACCAAGCAAAATATAATGTGACACTAAAGATGACAGTTAGTGTAATTCACGACTCTAGCTGTTGTGTGTGGTGGTGTGTGTGTGATGTGGTGCTAATGCTACTACACGGGAAGCCACACTTTCTACAAGCATCACTAATTCTAAACTCTCTTTCCTCTTCCTTATCTCTTTGATCTGTAACATAGCCTTCTTCTGCCACATATCACCAGTGTCTGCTGCTGTTTCAGACGCAGTCTTATGAACTCTCCCAAAATTGCTTTTCATTACTTGCTACGTCATCAGAGAGAGTAGACCACTAATGCCACTCTGAATAAAAGCCAGCACTATCACTTAGTGTTCCACATGCAGTTATTATTAAACTTAAACTAATGATGAAAAGACAGACTTGGTAAATGTGGTTTTAACAAACTGGTGTGATTCAGCACTAGTGGGAGTGAGCTAGCCATATTTTTGTGTTCGCTCGACGTTCGACCCTGTCCCAAACTTCACTAAACAGAATCCTCTGGTTTAAGCGACCATTACCCGTATCACCTTAGAAATTGAATTGATTTACCGCTTTGAATTGTTTTGGCGGGTGCAGTTAAAACGCAAAAACTATGGGAGCTCTCGAGTTAGTGGCGGTTGTAAGTTAATACGCTATTTGTCACAGTTATAAGCCCTACTCAACAGTATTTACTTGAAAATTCATTGTCCACTAGACGAACCACGAAGGTAAGTCTTGCTTAGGTATGTTCAGTTGTGTGAAAGTATTGTGCGTTACAACTACTATTAAGAATATCACAAAGAAAAATTTAAATATCGTGACTTGATTTTGTTGCTTCTTTTTCAATTCAAACAGTTGAGGGGAGCGGTTACTATGGCATTGAATCCCCTTTACCGCATATGCGTAATTCAACAACTCGACTTTATTTAGTAGTTTGAACGTTAGTTGTTAAAATCAATAGTGTAGTTTTAGGCTCGCTCGCCATTTGTGCTCAAGCACACCACTAGTACAACACACATAGAATGCTAATACACCACACATAGAATGTTAATACATACACATCAAACCATAGGTTCTAGTTTGTACACCCTCTCGTGTTGCTTCACTAGTTTGCCAATCACACTTCACACCTTCACCACTCTCAGCTATTCAACCCCTTCTCTCTCTCTCTCCTACTCTAACCAACTCATTCAGTTGCACCCTGTATTGTAAAATGGCCAGAAAAGTGGCGGAGTGTAGTCAGCATATTTACTTAAAGGGTCTAGAATTCAAGACAATCCACCATAGTGTTAAGATTAATCCAGTTAGCTGCCTGTCATAAGATGGCTTCCTAGCCTAGTAAGCAAGCTTTTTGATAGATACGTAGTTATTTCTTCACTTCAAGTGCGCACTCATACACATTCACACCTTAGCCTCACTCCTTATATTTCAAAGTTCATTGTTACAGTAAACAAAGACAGCCAAAACTACCATAAGCTACTTACACTAGAAGGTTGAAGAGCCTCATCAGGGTCGTGAGTGAGCTGAGGAGTAACGAAACTGATGCACTGGACCTCTACTGAGTCGGAGGCTAGCGCCCAGCCTGCTACTAGAACTAGAATGAAGTGGAAAAAACCAACCCCAGTGCTGTCCAGAGCTGCGTCGAAATTCGCGGGGTGGCTAGGTTCTGTTTTTTGAATTAGAGGAGAAGTTTCATTGAAGCTCGGAGAAGAATGACTGTTCGAACGCCTTTTCTCAGGATACTCCACCATCACTTCAGCATTGATATTCATGTTTTCGCACTCCAAAAACTGAGAAAACGTTCTATAAGTTCTATGTAAAAGCTGGGGCAAATGTGATATCCGGCGGGGGAAGACGGGATAAGGAGGAGCGGTCGGATCGGATCGCCATAGCAGCGCCGCGCGTGATGATATAACGGCGGCGGCGGCGGGGGGACCAACTTCGGTACCTTACCGATTATAGCTAACAGCTGAAACTGCTTGCTGCCCTGGGTCTGGTGTGTTGTTAGTCTTCCGCGTTTGGTGTAGCTCTCTCTTATCGAAGAACCAAAATGAAGGTGTGATACTTTAAGTAACGGGGGGCATCTTAATACTTCCGTGGATATCTGTGTAATAGGTTGCTGTGGAAGGTTGTTGTCATGGAGAGATGGACAAAATCTACGAAATTTTATCAAAAGTTGAAGAGGAAAAGGGATACAAGATAGACCTCCTCATATGCTGTGGTGACTTGCAGGTATTAAGATGGGATATTTAATTGACGATCATTACCAATAATTCGTTTTTCCAGTTTATGTTTTGGGTGTAAAGGAACTTGCGCAAACATACTGCTTCGTATACACTAATCCTCTTGTATTGTCATGGTTAAGATCACGCTATAAATGTTGGAGGTTGATTGTAAATGCTGGAAGAGATGACGACCTTTACCAAGCAATATGACTTAGCTAACCGTCAATCATCTAACAGAAAATGATCAATCCCTCGCCTCCACTGCAGCCAGTTTCTGTGACTTGATCAGTAGCTGTGCACAAGGGGATGAATAGAACAGGCTATTAGTCAAATCATGAAAAAAAACACTGGCCTCTAAGAAGTTTTCACTTAATAAACCTATTTCTATGACATTATATTTGTTATAATTATATTCCTTTTACTTAAGCAGTTTCTGGTAAAGGGTTCTTAATGTTATAGGCTTTAAGCAAATACTTTTCACGTAAATGAACAGTGGCAGCAATTGGGATGCTAGTACCAGGTGAATATACTAATAGATCCTGAAGTTGGTAGAGCAGTGTTAAAGTGGTGAGCTTGTTCGCCACCTTGCACTGTTTAAGAACACTGTAGTTAATTTCTACTTGTAATTTTGTTTAGACGGTACGTAATGCTGAAGATATGAATTGTATGGCAGTCCCTATGAAGTACAAGTTAATGCAGACTTTCTACAAGTACTACTCTGGAGAGAAGAAGGCACCCATCCTCACTATCTTCATAGGAGGCAACCATGAGGCTTCTAACTATCTCTGGGAGCTGTGAGTTGTAGAACTGGAGTGAGAAGGATAAAAAGAAGCTTGAGAGTAGCTCTGGAGGGATGAAGGAAATTATAGAGTAGTATGGGAGAGATGAAGGATGAGGGAAGTTATAGAGTAGTATAGAGAAATGAAGGATGATATAAGTTATAGAGTAGTATAGAGAAATGAAGGATGATATAAGTTATAGAGTAGTATAGAGAAATGAAGGATGATATAAGTTATAGAGTAGTATAGAGAAATGAAGGATGATATAAGTTATAGAGTAGTATAGAGAAATGAAGGATGATATAAGTTATAGAGTAGTATAGAGAAATAAAGGATGAGAGAAGTTATAGAGTAGTATAGAGAGATGAAGGATGAGAGAACTTATAGAGTAGTATAGAGAGATGAAGGATGAGAGAAGTTATAGAGTAGTATAGAGAGATGAAGGATGAGAGAAGTTATAGAGTAGTATAGAGAAATAAAGGATGAGAAGTTATAGAGTAGTATAGAGAAATGAAGGATGATATAAGTTATAGAGTAGTATAGAGAAATGAAGGATGATATAAGTTATAGAGTAGTATAGAGAAATAAAGGATGAGAGAAGTTATAGAGTAGTATAGAGAGATGAAGGATGAGAGAAGTTATAGAGTAGTATAGAGAGATGAAGGATGAGAGAAGTTATAGAGTAGTATGGGAGAGATGAAAGATAGGGGGAAGTTTGAGAGAAGCACTGGAGGGATGAAGGATGGGAAATATTTGAGAGGTAGCACTGGATGGAGTATATACATGCATATCATGTATAAGTTATTTAAAGCTACAGGTGGTCTAGCATGAAAAGTGTGTATAATTTGTATATATACATAATATGCAGTATATAAAACTGTCTGCAGTATGGAAATTTTGTGTAGTTTTGGATCTACTTTTGAATGCAAAATGAAATTGTGTATTTTTATTGCGAGTGTGTGAAGTGAGTGAGATTATATTTATGGTAAATATGTAAGACGTCTTTTTTGCACTCACTCTTAATCCTTTCTTTGCTGAATTGTCGGGGAAATTAAAAAAAAAACAATTTAGACTTTGTTTTAAAATATCTGACACTAGACTGTCTGTAGTTAATTCTGAGTCCAGTATAACTACTTCATCTCATGCAAATCTTCACTACTGCTTTGTCTTCTAAGGCTGTGGTGAAATGCCTGGATTCCTTCACAGAGCAACTCTCTCTTTGTTGTTGAAGTATCTTCTGCACTTTCTGGTCCACTAGAATCACCAGCTACGATGCCGAAGTTGCTGTTAAACAGAACCTCTGAATCACCACCACGTTACTTCTCTTCAGCTAATGCACTGCAACTTCAGCATGTCTCACTGTGCTGCTACACAGTACTCTAATTGGGAAGAAAATTAGAGGGGAAAAACTACAGAGTTTATATTAGGAGCTGAGCTTATGATGCTTGCTATTTTCTAATTATATATTAAAAGATACAAATTAAATGGTTTATTTTAAGAATAAAAAAAAAATCATAGCTAAGCTATCTTGCTTGGCATTGTTGCACAAGTATACCACTAGTGTAGCAGCTTGTTTAGGAATATGCACTGATTGACTGGCAGACTGACTGACAGGAGATATTGCTGGATAAAACCAATCTTCTTGAGCAAGCATATTATGGGTTTGAGTGGGTTTGTGACTGGGTATTTGTGAATGCGTGTTTGTCATATAAAGCAAAGGTTCATGTGATTTATAATGTCATGAATTTAGCATTATAGTGGGACTAATAGTAAGATATGTATCGGTAGTTTGATGTGGGATGTCAACTAATGGTACTGTACAGTTGCTGTTCCTCTGTGTCTACCACATGGTAGAGTGAATCTACTTGCTCCTGAGGTTGCTCTGTTGGCTTGTCTGTGTCCACAACATGATAAAATGAATCTCCATTCTGCTGAGATGGTAATTTTGGTGTTTCTGTATCCAGAACGTGATAAAACGAATCTCCATTCTGCTGAGGTGGTAATTTTGGTATTTCTGTATCCAGAACGTGATAAAATGAATCTCCATTCTGCTGAGGTGGTAATTTTGGTGTTTCTGTATCCAGAACGTGATAAAACGAATCTCCATTCTGCTGAGGTGGTAATTTTGGTGTTTCTGTATCCAGAACGTGATAAAACGAATCTCCATTCTGCGGAGGTGGTAATTTTGGTGTTTCTGTATCCAGAACGTGATAAAATGAATCTCCATTCTGCTGAGGTGGTAATTTTGGTGTTTCTGTATCCAGAACGTGATAAAACGAATCTCCATTTTGCTGAGGTGGTAATTTTGGTGTTTCTGTGTCCAGAACGTGATAAAATGAATCTCCATTCTGATGAGGTGGTAATTTTGGTGTTTCTGTGTCCAGAACGTGATAAAATGAATCTCCATTCTGCTGAGGTGGTAATTTTGGTGTTTCTGTGTCCAGAACGTGATAAAATGAATCTCCATTCTGCTGAGGTGGTAATTTTGGTGTTTCTGTGTCCAGAACGTGATAAAATGAATCTCCATTCTGCGGAGTTACAGGACTTCCTGGTGTGTTGGTGTTCAGTTCATGATAAAGTGGATCAGGGGTAGGCATTCTGTCCCTTTCTTCATTCCCATGCCTTCTGGGGTTTGTCTTGTGTGATGTATTGTACATTGCCTCCTTGTTATCTGGTAAGGTGGTGGGAGTAGGAGGAGACAGTGATTGGAGATGAGTGGGAGTGGCAGGCGTGTGCTCTATCCTTGCAGCAGGTGATATTGCTGAGTTTGGCAAATCTTGAATCAGTTGTAGTGAAGGGCTGGGTAGGTCTTGCACTTCAGTGTTGGCTATACTCTGCAAACCATACACTGTGTTGTCCAGGGATGTGTTCTTGCTTTGAACAGATAGTGGAGCTCTGAAACAAGCAAATAAAACAACTGTTTATCAGCAACAAAGTTACTTGCAGACATATGCGAATATGAGGGATTATGTGTACTGTGTTTAAGTTGGGATGAGCTCATGCAGTACTTCTCACCTCCACATGGTGTTAAAATTTAAGGTAACACATGAATAATACAATTTCAATTTATTATTTTATTGTATTTTGGATTCGGTTATTTTTGGCAACAAAATAAATATGTACACACAGTGTAAAATTATTTCTGTTTGAAAGCACTGCACAGACAAGGAGGATTGATGTGGCAGGGCTGCAGTCTAAAGTCAACAACATGTGTTATTGAAGCTAAGTCGAGAACGAGAATTTTTTTCCTGTCATTTATAGTTGTAGTAGGACAGTTAGAGTTTAGTTGATTTTGGCCAAGCACTGAAATTGAATGAACATATTATTTGTATTAGCATATCAGGGCTTCATACAGAGGGGGGGTGGCCCTGGAATCCCCCCCCCCCACCTTGTTAATTATAATTATAAATGGTAACTCAGAGCAAAAATTCTTTTTTATTATTAAAAAATGTAAACCAAAGCACAATTCTTCTACTTTTTTTGGTTGAAAATCTCTAGAACTTCATCAAAGTTTACAGCCGAACTCAATGGCAATTCTTACGAGCTGACGAAGGTTTTAGTCAGTGATACTGCTGTGTATACGAGTCTTAATGAGCTTCATATGTAGCTGGAAGATCTTTCAACTGATGCTGTTCCAAGGAAGGACGAGGAGTGTGTTCAAAAGTTTAAATGTTTCTGAAAAAATCCCCGTATACCTCTGAAGTTTAACAGTGGACAAAGCAGCTCATATTAGGATTACCTCCCCCCCCCCCCCCCCCAGAAAAAAATCCTGTATGAAGCCCTGCATATATGCTTGTGAGTGTGTTATGCACAACTTCCAACAACAGCTTTTCTATGCCTTCATTTTACATAACTTTATTCTATAGCTGTTTCGAATAGGACTGTTGGGATGCAAGAGTTTCATGTGTTCATGTATACACTAACACTACACTATGCACAAGGCTGGTTGATGGACAAGGTGAAATAAATTATGTTGGTGAAGTTTGAAGCATGTCAGTACCAGTGCTGAACCACACCCACTAGTGACACTCCCAGTAGGGCTGTGATTACACCCAATGCTGTTGCCCCCCCCACTGAAGTAAATATAGTATACACTTTACCATTAGCTACATCACACATGCCTTCTTTTTTTATAAAAAAAATTTTTCTCAGTTTGGTTTTAGCAAGCACTGAAATTGAAGATGAATGGTATTAGTATGTTTTAACCTATTATTTTATTATTATTTATTATCTATATAATAATAACAACCCGTGACTGACGACAACATAACGTATTCATGAATTAATTCATGAGACTAAGAGCTAGACCACGCAGAACGCACAATACTCGTGAACAAAATCGTGCTGAATACCGGGTAAACCTAGAGCGCTGGGCGAACTGGTTAGCAACTAAACCCCGTCACATGGAAAAATGGATAGCAGGCAGGAGTGGCATAACAGGAGAGCAGCTTCGTTTACTAGCGATGAACTAGCGCTAAAATACCGAGAAACCAATGAACGCAGTTGTAAAGAAGAAAAGGGTTGGCTACGCTAGACTACTGGTAGGCGAATTCAGTTTGCAACCTAACCAGGTACAACAATAAATGGAAAGAAGATGAGAGTGGCCGAGAAATAGGAGATAGGTAAAGTGTCATCACATTCGTAGAAAGTGATACTGAATTGTAACTAAAAGCGGGTGGAGGAACAGACGGGGATAGGCGGCGTTATGGTTCAAAAGGAAGGCTAAGTGCGAAAGAGAGAATCAAAAAAAAGTGGTTAATTAGCCGGTGCGAATAGACGAGGAAAGGCGGTGTGCAGAAAAAGATGGAGAAGGAAAAGTAAAAAGAGAAGGCAAAAAAGGGAACGATTAATATTGTACTAAAAAGTGGATGGAATGAGTTGTCGAGTAGAGGCAAGTAAGTTAAAAAGAAAGGTGAAAGTAGAAACAGAAGGCAAAAAATTCAAAAGCCTAAGTCCACAATCATGATAGAAGGACAAAAGATTAAGAAGCAGGAGAGATAGACAAAGGAGGAGAAAGGACTCCATAACTCGAGAAAAGCTGAAAAAAAAAGATGGGGGATGCAGAAATGAGATAGTTCAGGAATAAATAGAGCAGGAGAAGGGAAACGGATGTACCTTTAACCAATGGTAGAGAATGATAGCCATGAATAAAAAATAACTTGTACACTGCATTCGAACTCGAATACGACAAGTGCAACTGTGTGGCGGGGTACTTGCTTGTATTATTATTATTTATTATTATTTATTATTACAGTATTAATTCATTAGATGTATTCTCTCTCTTTCACAGGCTTATATATGTATCAATACAGATTAAAAATATTTGGTTGCCACCGGGAATCGAAACCAGGACCGCCTGGGGTACTGCTATGCCTACAGTCTCACTCTCAACAGACCAACGAAATTCTTCTTTTTCTATATATATATATATGTATCAACACAGCTATGCTACAGTCACTCTCAACAGACCAACAAAATTTCTCTTTTCTAAAGAAAAAGAGAAATTTTGTTGGTCTGTTGAGAGTGGGACTGTAGCATGCAGTCCCCTTAACAGTATAAAGAACAGAATTGGAGTTGGTTGCTGGCTAGTTGTCGTAGCTCAGTGGCAGAGTGCTTGTGCGCTATACAAGCGGTCTGGGTTGATCCCGGTGACGACCAAATATTTTTAATTCTGTATTGTTATAAAAAAAGCTGTGGAAGAGAGAGAATACATCTAATGAGTAAAAGAAGGTGAGAAAGAAATTGGAAGTGATACAGTATTATTATTATTATTATTAGGCAAGTGGCGAGACTCTCACTAACGAGTTCTCAATTGGAGATTTTGGTATATATGTTACAGACCAATTACAAACTTGGACTGTTTTTAAAATGGTCTAGCCGTTTTAAAATGGGCCAGACCATTTCCAAACCTCAGACTGTTTTAAAACAGGCCAGACTATTTTAGAACAGGCTGGTCAAATTATTCATACCATTTCGAAGGGTGTCAAACCCTTTTTTTTTTAAAATCAGATCATTAAAACGAGTCAGATAGTGAACCTGGCAAAAAAACAACAACAACAACTGCTAAATGTAAATAGGGCAGTTGCCAAAGCAGACTCAAGACACAGAACTCTTGTGTGTTCGTAAATATTTTTTTCTGAATGGAACTATTTAAAAAAAAAAATTGAAATAAAACAGATAGTCTTTTAAAAAGTTTGTTAATCTAAACTTCATTAATCCAAGCAATTTGGGCATGCCAATCCTATTAAAAACACACTTGATCGTTTGTGCATGCATCTGTTACTTGTCCATTTTCTTAAAAGAATGTAACTGAAAAGACCACGCAATAAACTTCTTTTAAATGAAAATTTAAAAATAAGCTCTCACACTCACAAATAACTAGTGCAGGAATACAGAATAGTCATACCATTATAATTATAGGAAAGGCTACAGTTTATCAATCTTTAGAGCATTAACGAAAGCGGAGTAAGGTGGGTCGCAGTCATCTAGGGTGAAAACCTATAAGATAGGCAAGGTCATTCAGTAGACATGGCTATGTTCTCATGGTCAGACAAAAAAGGAAAAAAAAGACAGGTAAGTACACAAATTACAATGTGAGATGCATAAATATGTAATGAGTTTTTTCAAACCAAACATTTCACAAATTTGAACTCCCTCTTGGACCCACTAAAGTATTCACCCACACAGATACAAAGATCAACAAAAAACAAGTTAGATGTTAATGAATTATGTTGCTCAGAGTAATCTCTTTTTCCAGGTAGCTCTGTGCACAACAGATTCATTACAGAAAGGTCACTAAAAATAAGGGGAAATATATTATTGAAAGGAGGGTTTATTTCTCTTTACCAACTATGGAGTGATATGATCTAAATCAGGCTATTATGCCCATAACCACATTCTTTTATTAACAAATTCAAACTATATTATAAATTACACAGGACACATTAAATTAAAGGAACGTCTGATCGCCAAGAGGCAAGCCGTCGTCCCACAACAGGTGACATTTGAGTGCTAATTGGTGTGAACATTAACAACAATTAACCCTAATTAGCACCCAGGGTTTGACCATTAACAACAATTAACCCTGCAAATGACTTATGTATTACGTCTAGTCTCTTTTCCACACACAAATTTGACATTAGCTAGGCTTGCATCATGTAAGACCAGCAACGTTTGTGGCTAGTTTGGAGCCAGGCTGTTTTAAAATGGGCTTGTAGTTTGAAAATGGTCTGTAACATATATATATATATATATGGCAAAGTTCAAAGAGGTCAATGCGTGTCCACCCCCGGAGGCTACTAAAAATGTAAACATTAGCGTGGGCGCAGAAATTTAGGAGAAAAAGACTTCAAAATAATGCTAGGAAAAAATAAAGACAAAGAGCTACAGAGACAGAAGAGGACGGATGTTCACAGTTAGGTCTTACAAACTTAGCGGAGTTCATTTTCTTGGTAAGTTACCTTGGTTAATGCGCTGTTTGTCCTAGCTATAATACCTTTGCATAACAGATTTGTTCTTACTTGAAAATCCATTTTCCAATAGTCAAGTCACTAAGAGGATACAATACAATGCTTCATCTACTAGAACTCTGGCACAATAGAGCATTTTCAATGGAGCGGTACTTTGCAGAAGCAGAATCCTTCTGTTTAGCGATCTTTACCCGTCTCGGAATTTGATTGCTTACCCCTAGAAAATCAATTGCCGTCGCTAAGAGAATACGGTGTAAGTCTTGTGCTGGTATATCCAGTGATCAAGTGTATATGTGTGTACAAGTGATGTGTGTTGCTAAAGAATAGCACAATGAATTAAACATTAAAAACATTCAACTAACAAAGAAATATTATAACTGCTAGCATTCAAATTTGAATTTCAGTCAGACCAGCTCGCTCACCATTAGTGCTGTAGCACATCACTAGTTATTATTATTATTACTATTACTATTATTACTATTATGTAGCAACAACTGATGTCACACAGCTACTTTAGATCTACTCTGTTTGGTGTACTAAGCCCTAGCTGGCATCTCCAATGGATTGTAAGCTTTATTCTCTGTTGTGGTTTGAGATTAGCTAGTAATGTCCATATGTACCAATACTGGTTTATCATCATACCGTTGTTATGACACACTATCTGCTGCTGCTCTGGTGCCAGTGTGCTAGTGTTGGTGGTCATGTCTTCAGTGGAGCTCACTGGGCATGGAGGACATGCTGTAGCACCAGGTAGTCCAGGGGGCGGAGTCAACACTCGGTCAGGCTCTGTTCAAAATGCCATAGAATACTTGAAAATGGAACAATTGCAGCTACCAATAATCAAAATGCAATTGGATCCAGTAAAGTAGTGGGTGTGTGCTTGAGTTAGCAACTTGAACAGCCCCAACACTATGAACCCTATGCACTTTACCACTTAGCTACATCACACATTCCTTCTTGTATTATTTATTATTATTGTTGTTGTTGTTATTATTATTATTGTTGTTGTTGGGCGAACAAAGCGAGACTCTCACTAACGAGTCTCAATTGAGATTTTGGTATAAAGTTCAAAGAGTTCAATGCGTGTCCACCCCCGGAGGCTACTTTAAAACATGAACATTAGCGTGGGCGCAAAAAATTTAAAGGAAAAGAAAAACTTCGAATTAATGCCAGGAAAACAAAAAATGGGAAAGATCTACATAAGAGAGAGGAGAGGAGAGATGTTCACAGTTAGATCTTGCAAACTTAGTGAAGTGCAGTTTCTATTCTATTAGTGGCGGTGGTAAGTTATCTTGTTAATGCGCTGTAGCTATACGCCTTACGTAACAGAACTGTACTTAATTGAAAATTCATTGTCCAATAATTTAGTCACTTCGAGAAAGCGTTATATACTAGAGCTCTGGTACAATAGAGCATATTCAACGGAGGCAACTTTTGAAAAGCGACTAGAAACAGAACCTTTGGTTTAGCGATTTTTACCCGTATCATTTTATGAATTTGAATTGCATACCCTTTGAAAATCCATAGTCCAATTGTCAAGTCACGAAGATAATACAATGTAAGTCTTGTGCTTGTGTCAGTGAACACATGTGTATGTAAGTGTAAAAATGTTATGTTGTGCTAAAGAATAGCACAAAAAAAATCTTAAAATTAAATATTATTAGTGGTTAGCATTCAAATTTAAATTTCAGTCAGACCAGCTCGCTCTCCACTTGTGCTGATACATATCACTTATTATTTTATTTCACAGTGATTTATGTCATATCTACATGTGTGTGTGTGTGTGTGTGTCATGAGAGACACTGTTACATGTGAGCTACTGTACAGCTAGTGTATGCAATAGTCATACCACAAAATATTTTAGCAGCTTCAACACATCCATTGTTTGTAGATCTGTCGCATTCATCCAGTTTGTTTTCTTGTCCAGTACACATGAAATTATGAAAGGAAGGGTTAGTTGGTATGTTACCAAAGCAGGACCTAGTGCAGCTGCCTGTGAAACAACGAGGCAAATACAAATAGCCAGAGCCACTATTTATTTATAGTTAACACTAGCTCTCTAGCTTTCTGCTGGATGGCAACTAATTGAGTAGGACTGCTTTAACACTAAGTACAGTACCTCCAGGGTGGTATTCTAGCTCCTTGCATGCAACTTCAGCATCCAAGTCATCCCAGGAACCATGGCAGACTGTAGCCCACTGGCTATCCACACACAACTGCAACCCTCCAGCTATATAGTATGCTGTGTTAGTCAATCTGATCTGTCCATCGCTGCAATTCTGTGAAGATGCCACCAGAATTGGAAGAACGAAGTGCACAACTAAGCAAGTCCAGCTGAATCCCATTGTGGAGCTACTGTTCAAGATTGACTCAGTACTAATCCTTTGTTCACTAGTTACAAGTTTGTGAACTGTTCCGTTGTCCAGGGTTTGTTATTGTAGTGGTATAATGTGACATTCTGTGACATACAGTGCATAGTTGTCAGCTTTTAGTCTTCTGGGAGAATCTGGTTACCATTGTGAATACTTAATCACTTGAGGTATGTGTTGCTGGAAGTGTAGCATAGTAAGTGGGAAGGTAGAATGTAGGGAGTTGTCCACCTACGTCAGCATTAAAACATCAAACATGTGCTAATACTCATTACTTAGTATTATTATTATTATTATTATTATTATTACTATTATTACTACTATTATTACTACTATTATTATTATATCTGTATATAATGTGTGTTTCTTCTCCCTCTTTCTGCAAGTTATTAACAGCAATGGTTTATTGTATGCATAGAAATATTTCCTTAAGTTTTTTTGTATGTGTGAGATGGGTTTCTCGTAGTCTGTCCAAGTTGAGTTGGCACGACTACAAGAGTGGTAAATGAGGCGTGCACTTAGTGCAAAACCTGAAGCCATTTAGTCATGTGAATCTAATGCAATGCAATGGCGCTCAAGTAAGGCAACATCCACATGTGGTTACACAGGTGCACATTAATTAATGCAATAACTTTTGCTATATTTGTAGAAAAGCCTGTCTTGCAGTATCGTTGACTATACTAAACTTTTACGCTGATGATGTGACTATTGTCCACAAGTCTAAGTCCAATCTAACCAAACTGTAGCTAAGCTAAGCTAGATCTACAGATGAACGACAAGCTAATTAGACATTACTGTAATTGAAACCTGAGCTGCAAGAAAAGGATACAAAGTGAGTTTATATGCATACAAGAATGAAACAATCACAGTGAGTTTCTGACAGGTAAGGTGTGGTATTATGAATATTGTTAAGTGTAAATGTTCTCTCTTGGCCAGGCTTATGAGGCCTGGACATACACGATCAATTGAACCTGAACCACGGGACTGAATCGAGCACGTGTAAGCTAGAAAGTTTTTTCTATTCCCATAGATTTTTGTATTGTGTTTGGAATCACTTTTCTCCTGTTTGAAGTATACAGTACTAAGTAGATTGTCACCCTCTTTGGCACGAGCTTCCAACAGTGCAAACCCCGGATGTGTAGCTGCTACCGTTAAAAAATATTCAAGTTTTCATGGGGGCCAAATCAACTTGACGGAGTGTCGTAATTAAGTGTTAACATCATCATGTAATGTAATGCACATATATAATATTGTATGTAATACACACATAATTATATATATTTTTCTATAGTCAAAAATCTTTTGAGCTCTACGAGCCGGACTAAGGCATGTACGGGAATACCGTGAGCTCAGCTCTACGAGCCGGACTAAGCCATGTACGGGAATACCGTGAGCTCAGCTCTACGAGCCGGACTAAGCCATGTACGGGAATACCGTGAGCTCAGCTCTACGAGCCGGACTAAGCCATGTACGGGAATACCGTGAGCTCAGCTCTACGAGCCGGACTAAGCCATGTACGGGAATACCGTGAGCTCAGCTCTACGAGCCGGACTAAGCCATGTACGGGAATACCGTGAGCTCAGCTCTACGAGCCGGACTAAGCCATGTACGGGAATACCGTGAGCTCAGCTCTACGAGCCGGACTAAGCCATGTACGGGAATACCGTGAGCTCAGCTCTACGAGCCGGACTAAGCCATGTACGGGAATACCGTGAGCTCAGCTCTACGAGCCGGACTAAGCCATGTACGGGAATACCGTGAGCTCAGCTCTACGAGCCGGACTAAGCCATGTACGGGAATACCGTGAGCTCAGCTCTACGAGCCGGACTAAGCCATGTACGGGAATACCGTGAGCTCAGCTCTACGAGCCTGACTAAGCCATGTACAGGAATACCGGAAGTTCTCGTTTGACAACTTCATTTACATTCATTTCCTTGCAACTACCGGTCTGTGTTAGATGAAATACAAGGTATTGTTTTGTTGGTCAACTGTGTGCAATAATAGCAGTAGTGTTTACCTGCTGGATTGATGGAGTATTTACTACTGCTTCCTTATAATTACTTCCAGTTCATTTGTGTGTATAATTTTCATGGCTGATTACACCCCTCTGGAAGCTACACCACTACCGCTGCATGGAGCTGGAGTAGAAGTGCATGGCAACGTGAGCAAAGTGTCTTGCATTATGTGTCTCACCATAATCTCCCCAAATTTCTACGTATGCTGTAGGTAGGCACTTAATGCTGTGATTGGATGAAGCAGATCAACTCACTTGGCAATTGTACTTAATAAATCTCCTACTATTAGTGCTCTGATCTTCTTAGTGCAATAGGACGATTCAATTTCATAAGTGACGTTCATGCATGGAGTGAATTCTGTTCAATTTGCTGTTGTTTTCATGGCATGAATTGCATTACAAGTAAAAAAGGCCACAAAGAGCAGACATGCTATGGCCAACTAGTTATGAGGGTTATCTTCAACTATAGATGAAAAGAAAGATACAAACAAATTTTTTTTAATACTTTACAGAAGAATCTGCCGTTGCACACGAGATCAATGCCTGAAGTACAACCATGCATGTAACATAAACAGTGATTGTGTGGATTTGGAATGTTGTTGGCTTGTGGCTTCAGTGCATCCCTTACCACCAAGACCGTCCAATTACAATGGCAGAGTCTCTAAGAAGCATCTTGCATTGTACTGTAGTGCAGGGTTCAATTTCCCCAAGCAGACAATAGCTACTATTTCTGCTCACACATAGTTGAGAAACTAGTTAGACATTTTATTGAACTCATATCTACAGCACATGATGAGGAATTACAAATTTTATAGATGCATTGTGATGTGATCATGGAATAGAAGATTCATTTAAGTTTGCTGGACATGTTAATGTCTTCATATTCTATGAGAGAATACGCTGCACTTTCCTGATTATCAGATTCTTGCGGGGGGCTTGTTTCAGTCCGGTGGTAGGTGTGACTTTTATTAAGGATCTTCGTATTGTCGTGCTCCAGTTGCGAGTACATAGCATCATCGTCCAGTGGTTTGTTTTGTGGAGCCACCAAGTCATAGTCTCCTTCTGTGTGGAGTGGCAAGGTCTGTGTCACAGAGTTTCCCTTGTACTGGACTGGGAGGCAGTAGGGAGAGGCTGTGTGTTGTTGTGGGGGCGTGTCTGAGTCAGTGTGAGACAGCTCTGGCATTCCATACACAGTGTTGTCCATTGGCCTATTCGTACTTCTAGTTGAAAGTTTTCTATATAAATACACATATGCAAACATGTATAATTGATTGTGGCAAGGTGCTCTATCCTGGCCTAGAAGCAGGATTTGTATAGAAGAGCATTTTAGTTAGGGTGCCGTCATACTCATGGGGCGTGGAAACCCGTAATGAGCCAGTTAAGCTTACTTCTGCTTCCCCTCACCCCTAAGTTTTTTTTATTTCTGCAGGCCAGATAGTACTACTAGGAGAAAGCACCTACCAAGAGCAGAGACTGGAAGTCTGTCACATCTAAAATAATAGCCCTGTCACAATTTTGGACTTCACTACTATACTGCACAGTTACCTCTAAAGTTTAGAAGCCGAGTTTTTGTACATCATTTCTTACCCTTGCATGTACAGTATGCCATAACGATGAGTTTTTGTTGAATTCTACTTTAGTTTTCTATTTACTCACCTTACCACATGAAATATTGTCAATTACTGTAAAACGTACGTATATTAAGAATATCGCTTCGTTATAGGGTTGACCCCTTGTGGCCCTAAGCTGTGGTAAAGTTTGAACCATAGCCGTTCATCCATTCCTGAGCAGTACACGAGAACAGATTCTAGATCCATTACTTTTGTGCGCGAGGATTTTTTAATTGTAAATTGACTCCACCCTGCCCCAACCGTACGTGCGCAGTGGTGAGACACAGCTGCATTTCACGGACATTTATTTGTTGCAAAGTGGAGCTGACTGTATGATAGATAACACGCGACTAAATTCAATATACTGAAAACTGAGAGGGAAAATTGTTGAGATAATTGTAACACATTGCTAAACACTGATGGAAGGTTTAAAATGATGAACAGCATAGCATAGCATGGGTAATAATTAGCTTTACAGAACTGAGACTAATGATAGCAGTATAGATATATATATATATTAGGAGCTTACGATTTGTGTAGTTGAATGCATGTCAGTGTTAAGCATAAGGTCACACCCACTAGTGTCACAAGCAGCAGTCCAGCTATTATACTTGGAGCCATGTACACTGCAAAAAAGTAATAATGTCCAATTTAATTGAAGTAGTGGTGGCAATAATTGGCATGCGAAGCAAGCGAGACAGTATTAGGGATGAACAATAGAAAATTGGGTATATATTATACATTAGGTATGTACAATGTACATATGTATGTATGGATAGTACATGTCACATGGTCCCTTAAACATGCTCACGTGGTTCTTTTTCTTCTAAAAGTACATTTTTTTAAAGCTAATTCCCAGTTTGTTGTGGTACTAGAGCAGATATGTATGTAGTCTTACTTTTTAGACTAGAAAAATGTACAAATAGAAATGCTATAGAAGACACTTTACTAAGTATTTTGTTGTCCAGAGCTACTGGTACTTTACGTAGTAGGAAAACGTTTTACTAAAGTTAATATTATCAATGGCTGTAATAGTACTTTTAGAAATGCAGTATGAATTAAGCCATCCTTAACTTTAAGCTGGAACAATAATTTCAGCTGAAATAAGCAGAAGTCACTGTTTTATGGTGCTATAGTGTTTTATGGTTTATTGCTACAGATCTATTTGGAATAGTAGAATTCAATTTTTATAAGATTTATAATTGTCTAACTGTTGTTTGAATTTACAACTAGCCTACCTAGGCTAGGTCGATCACCTTTTACGCACAAGCACACCACTGATGATGATGATGATGATGATGATGATGATGATGATATTAAAATAATGCACACTTAAGGAAATATGTGTGTGTGATATTACATGCATCAACTTGCCAATGTTACTGTTCTGCGGTGAGCAGTTCACATTCTCTGCGGTGGGAGGATAGGTTGCAGCATGGGGAAGGCTAGGGGGTGTGGTCAGATGAGAGGGTGGAACAGTGATGCTGCCGTTGGTAGTCACTGTTGTGCTCTCAGAAGTAGATGCTGGAGTACATTCTTGTGAAGTACTCAGAGCTTTTTTGTAGCGAATAAAGAGAGTAACAATACATTTATAATGTGTTGACACAACTGACATTTAGTGAATGAATGGATGTACACTACTACAGTATGTATTTAGTGTTGGTCTTACCACAGTACACACCAGCTGTGTCACGACACTGAGATCCTTTGTCAGTGTTACAGCTTGTTAGTTGGAGTTCATCTCCGTTGCATTGGAAGTTACGAAGTGCTGATTTACTCAGTAGGTTCCCGAAACAGGAATTCTGACAGATCTCTGCAAGTTTAGTGCACAAACATTTACTTACAGTACATTGAAAGCATCTACATGGTGTTATCTTGAAGGCCTGTAGTGGACTGACAGAATGACTTCAGAGTTAACACTGACTCAAAGTTCATGTGAATGTTGTTGTTTTTTGTTGATTTTTTTATTTTTTATTTCATCAAAACGTTGATTGTATTAGTTAATTAAGCAAACTGCTATGGCCAATAATAACTCACACAAACTTTACACATTTCAAAATGCAGTTACTATACATCAATGGATACTTAAAAGTTAATTTTTCTTTTGTTTCCTAATACTATTTCTATGGTGTATTTTCTATTAAAATATTGTATTGTAAAGTTTGTTGGAATGGAGTTGACTTACTTCCATCGTAGTAGAGTCCGAGTTGATTGCAAGCCACAGTAGCGTCGTTATCATCCCAACCAAACTGGCAGACAGTGGCCCATTCAGTGTCCACACACACTTGCACTCCTCCAGACAGATAGTGTGTGTCATTCTCCTTTGTTACCGTACTGTTGGTCATTCTGATGTCTCCATTCCTACAGGACTGTGTTCTTGTAGCTACACACAGAAACAAGTGTAGCATGCACCACCAAATCTCCTTCATGCTGGTAACTGCAGCAATGACTTCACAGTTAGTTAGTTTATATACGACTAATGTTTGTTTTCTTATTACGGTTGTATATTTACACTATAGAGTGACCTCAGTGCTATAAGCGCAGTCAGGATTGCATATTAAATGGATGTAGGTTTGTAACTAACTAGTGATGTGTTTGAGCACAAATAGCGAGCGAGCCTAAAGACTATACTATTTTTATGTGACTTCTAACACTGAAGCTACTGAAAATAAGGTCCAGTTTTTAAATTTCGCATACACGGTAAAGGGATTTCAGTGCCATAGTAACAACTCTCTGCAACTGCTTGAATTGAAGGGGAAAAAACAACAACAAAACAATACACTTTATTTAAAAGTTTTCTTTGTGATATTCTTTAGCTAAGTAGTGGTTGTAACACACAATGCTTTCACACAACTGGACATGCACCTACACAGACTTACCTTCTCAGTAGTCTAGTGGACAATGTATTTTCAAGTAAATACTGTTGCGCACGGCTTATAACCATGACAAAGAGCGCATTGACTTACCACCGCCACTAACTCGAATAGAAATGGAAGTCCCTTAAGTTTTCAAGTTTGAACTGCACCCGCAAAAGAATTCAAAACTGTAAACAATTCAATTTCTAGGGTGATACGGGTACTGATCGATAAACCAGAGGATTCTGTTTAGTGCAATTTGGGACAGGGTCGACAACCGAACTAACACAAAAACGCGAGGGTCAAAGTACAAAATGACACACGTATACATATATCTAAATAAATAAATAAATAAACATCCCCGATTTTCGATTGTGTTACCCCTGTAAGTGTCTCCCTCGCTGCCAATTATTTCTGACACTGTTCTATTCAGTATAGTTCATTATATTTAGTTGCTCCCTAAGCCGGGTAGTGTGCGCCTAGAAAAAATGGGAGGGGAACCGGAAAGACTGAAATGACCTATCACAGGATACTTTACAGGTGGCCCAATATATATTCTTGTAATCTACATTTGAACATCCACTGTATCTACTCTACCTGTGAGAATTCTTCTAAGTTCACTATACATAACTCCAGCTCTACACTGGCATGACACTATTGCTCAGTTACATCTGTGCAAATGTATTGAATAGTTTTTATCGTCAATTATTTCATTTATTATATATTCATTATACAGCAATATGATGACAATACTATGATTAAATTCTATTGATATTGACAAGAATGTCTATCCTCGTGTAATGCTATAGTCTGCTACTCAAGAGGATTTTACAGTAACACTGAAATTTGCTAAGAGCTACGCTACAGAATCTAGCATGGGGAAACTAGAAAGATTTAGATGTGATATAACTGCGCACAGGAATTGGGCACAACACGGTGGACATTAACGTCGGGGGTGGGGGGGGGATAGTTTTATATCTTAAAATGTATTAAAGAAGCCTTTGGATTGAGGCAGTTAAGGATGTGTATGTCTGCAATGGTTGGAGCTACAACTTTTATTAGTCTATTATCCTCTTTCTCTCTCCAATTCAACATTCTCTTGGTTCTCAGCAATTCCCCATCTGAGCCAATGCGTGTCATGCTTCAAACTGATGAAGACCTTTCGGGGTTGAAACGTCTTGTTGTTGTTGTTAAACAGAAACTATGCCATTGTCCCATTCCGTTGGTTCGGGTCACTGTTTACAGAGTGCTATGTGTTATGGTGTGCAATAAATAGAATATGTGTGCCTATATAAGTTAGTGACACATGATATTTATAGGTAGCTTATGTATGTGATAAACAAATTTTTTTTATTAGGATGAGAAATGCACTAAGATAGGTTTCCCAGTGTGACTCAACATCCTGAAATCACTACTATAGTACAACCTAGTTCACCATAGGCAGTGATTTCAGAAGTCGAGTCAGACAATTGAATTACCAGGTGTTAATAGGAAATGACCTTTCACATAAAATAAATCACTAATTGATCATGCTTCTCAGCGCCTATGTCTTCTTGTGGTACATTTCTGAGAAACTGCAAATTCCAGTCCTGTTTTTATACATTCTGGTCCAGGTGGGACTTCGGGTGCCCACACCACTTGCTGTGAGGAAAAGCCTTTCTCCTGCAAGTTCCTAGCCTGGCTCCAGGAGCTTCTTGCACAGCTCACAGTGCCTGCTTAGTGCACAGGCATCCTGGCTCTGCCAGGTGGGCGTGACCGCCTAGCAGCAGCACAGAATAAGTCTGACTGAGTGATTTGGCATGCATCACTTTACTATTTCTGGTGAAAGCAGAGAAATAGTGTCATCTGTTTGTTGCTCTCCAGGAAGCTTGCACAGTGGTAACTCTCCAGGAAGCTTGCACAGTGGTAACTCTCCAGGAAGCTTGCACAGTGGTAACTTTGTAGGCTGTAAAGATATTAGTATTCAAAAGTGTGAAAATAAAAAAAAAAAGTGTATTTTTGTCCACTCTGCTTTGTAAGTCGTGAAAATTTTATCACTGTTTTTGTCATATCCATCAATGTACTAAGTGTTATGAATATACTTCACATGTGTATGAATACATTACCGTTGACTCCAGTTGGTGAATTTATACATTCCTTATAGTGTCACAATTTGTTTGCCGGTAAGGTATTGAATGTATGTACATTCTTGTATGTACATGCAAGTTAATTTTGTAGCATAAAATTGACCCAATTCTGGCAGTCATAAATATAGGAGGGAGGGTGAAGCCTTTCTTCATATTCAGTAGTGGTGAGTACACTGTTTCCAGTGTACAGGGACAGTAAGCCGGGTACAATGAGAGTTATTTCCTTATACTGTTCTAGGACCTCGAACTGTTCGAGGGATTAAGTAAAGAGTTCATGTAACACCTGTCCCTACCTAACCTTTACTCTATTTGTGAGGGTTATCATAGCTTTTAGAATATCATTGTTAGATTCCCTTCCTGTAGTGAGAGAGTAGGTGTACTAAATACCAAACATGGAAAGTGTGGATCAAGGAGAAGTCTTTCTGTCTGCAAGCGTAGCATTAGCTCTCTCAGAACCTGTTTTCTCAGACATCAGTAGTTGTTTTTTTTCTCAGCCTTACATCTACTGGGTTCTAGATCAAACGCTAGTGTCACTCTCAAGGCTGCATTGCTAAGTTATTTACAACTAAGCCATTGTGTGTTTTTCCTAATAAGCAAGTTTCATGTCACATAGAGTTTGTGGAATTTTTTTTTTATCAAAAGGAAGTGTTGTGCTGTGCACTTTTGATGAAAAGTTGTCAATATAGTTTGTATCAGACGTTTCAGTTCGTGTTTAAATTGGTGCAAGTTTGGTATTTGACTCTTACTGTGTTTCCGTTGAATTTAATTAGGTGATTGGTGTATGGATTGATTATGGTGTATATAGAAACATTTATTTATTACACAATGGGAATCAGAAGGCACAAAAATACATTACAAAACTGCTGAAGGAATGAATTATTTTAATGAGTTTGTAGTCATGAAATGAAGTTGTTTGTATTAGCTAATATTACTGTACACTTTATGGTCTTCATTCTCTAATACAGTATACAGGTCACTTTCTAGGTCATTAGAATCTTGTTCAGACGGTTCACGAGTCTGGTGGTGGGTGTGGCCTTGCGCATTGTTACGTTCCAGTTGTGAGTACATAGCATCATCGTCCAGTGGTTTGTTTTGTGGAGCCACCAGGTCATAGTCTCCTTCTGTGTGGAGTGACAAGGTCTGTGTCACAGAGTTTCCCTTGTACTGGACTGGGAGGCTGTAGGGAGAGGCTGTGTGTTGTTGTGGGGGCGTGTCTGAGTCAGTGTGAGACAGCTCTGTCATTCCATACACAGTGTTGTCCATAGACCAGTTGGCATACTTCTGTGCAGATAGTTTGCTAGAATAATACAATTGGTGTTATACATATAAAAGGTTATGACATTTCCCATTTTATTAAGTGACCCATGGTGCCATTATAATTAACTATATGTACATGGAGATAAAATAGCATGGGGAAACTGGTAGCAGGAGTGGCACGAGTAACTTTTATGAGGCAAAGCCAAGTAAAATTTCTTGTCCCACAAGTGCTGTTAATTGGAATACCACTAATACTACGTAGCCAAAGATAACAATTTACTTCTGCAGTCATAATCCAGTAGACCCTCAGTTATCCGAACCCCGTTTATCCGAACTCTCGCTAATCCGGACACCATTATTTGGGAATTATAAATGATATTCATTGGAATTTTGGTGTGCATTAAATAGATAAGAGATTAAGACCCCATTCAAAATGACTTATTTCGAATATCCGAACATTTCAAATATCCGAACAACCTGAGGTGTTTGGACAATTGAGGGTCTACTGTAATAGCAAATTTTATCATTTTAACAGCAAATATTATGTAAATTAACTTAACCCAAAATTTCGACTTGTTGCCGAAGTCCTCTTCAGGGGTTAACTGAGGTCAAACTCTCCGTGGTGATATAATGTGAACTGCAAGATTACTGGAGGGTACACTTAGTGTTTATTACAAGTTGAAATGTCTGGTTAAGTTTTTAATAACATAACACTGGCTGTTAGAATGAGAAATTCGCTATTATGTATAATTGCTTCAGCCGAGAATGACTTAAGTCATAATTATAATCTTGTATAATATTTTTGTCATAGAAATCGCCCCACTCCAATTCTGCTGTTACTTTTTGTACCATTGTTGAATAGCGTTGCCCAGGAATTTAGCCGCGACATTGCCGAGCGGATTAAGTGCAGCAGGTTGCGGAGAAATAGTCATGACAAATCAAATCATTATTTCTGTTTTCCACTGCTGTGGTATTTCATTGTGTTTTTTTTTTGTTTTTGTTTTTAATGACTCGGCTATGGTATTAATATATGTATATTGTTGATTGTTGTATTTCAAGTGTTAATTAATAATATAACTGGAGTAACTTACTATTTGCGTAGTTGAAAGCAAGTTGATATCAGACAAGAGGCCACACCTACCAGTGCCACAATCAGTAGTCCAGCTGTTGTACCAAGAACCATGGTCACTGTGGGGATGCACACAAAACATAATACATAATTGTATTTTCCACCTCACAATTTCTAAATCTGGTAAAAGTGCTTGCTTGTTCACTGTGTGCTCGATCATTATATTTACAGATTTCACTGATGGTGCTTACATAAGTTACTACTTCCTCTGCAGACAGCTGGCTGCTGTGAATCCTGTTTTGTTGTCAGTAGGTCAGGGGTGTGGCCTTGTGCCTCGAGATTGCCATGCCCACCTTCTTGTGAGCATTCCGTACACACTTGGCAGGGAGAACAGGTTGCAGTAGTAGAATCCAGGCCAGGGGCGGTAGCCGGAGTGGCAGTAGCAGTAGCTGCAGTAGTAATAGTAGTAGTAGCTGCAGTAGTAATAGTAGTAGTATCAGTGGTAGTCCCTGTGGTGGTTGAAGGAGTCTGTGTAGTGGGGGGTCCAGGGGTACATGCTCCTGAAGTCAATGTTGTGCTGTTCAGAGCTAAGTTAAAATAAAATATTGTCATGCAAACTAGCACAAATAGAAAATTAGGGAGAAGCTGTGAGTATGGGATCATGAGGATGTATGACACTATGGCTGTGGTACTGTAGTTGTCGTATTAATAGCATTGCCACTGTATAATGTATGGGTAGCTAGACTATTGCCACTGTATAATGTATGGGTAGCTAGACTATCACACTACAGTGCATTGCCACTTAGTGAAGTCTAGTTACTGAAATACTTTGAAGTGATACTGTTTCACTTTCTCTTGGGTTGTTATTTTTATTCTACTTTGTGTTAATAATATTGTGTAATATGCATTCCCCTTAATTAATGGCTAAATAAATTATAGCAGACACTTAGTCAGTGTAGCATGTGTGTATCAACATAATTTACTTGCCCGTTATCCTGCATACCACAAATTGAAATGATAAAGTTTATAATAATAAACAGGAGTCAACAAGAATCAAGTAATTAGAAAAAAATCTAGCTACAATTTGCGCCACTTATTTTTCTCGTACAGTTTAATGATATTCATCACATTTCCTTTGACTGTCATGAACATGAGCTTTTTATCAATCACATCCTTAGCTTGTGGCTTACACAAATGTTTTTCATGATGTATTTTGTGATAGCCACTTATTTAATATTACTATACCCTTACCACAGTACACTCCAGCGGCATTGCCACACCCACTGCGTTGTGTTTTCGGGCAGTTGGCTAGTTGTATTTCATTCCCAGTGCACTGATATCGAAGAAATGCTGGATCAGTTTGTATGTTCCCAAAGCAGGAATTTTGACATAGCCCTGCAAATAGGGTAATAAACATGGCTATATACATGTATGTATGTATGTATATATGTAAATATTAAAGTTCTACTCAATCAAATACGATTACATATAGTCCCAATAATTATTTGATAGCAATTATTCATAAGTAGGATGAATGTCAATGGACGAAATATTCACTGTTTTTTTAACTTTGCATGTTAGTACAGACTCCTACACACACTGACAAGTTCTTTACTTGTTTAAGTCTTCACATTCAATTCAAGGTAAATATTGTGACAAATCTGCTGTTCAAAAGAGGAAAGATAAGTGTTCAGGCCTAAGGCGTTCAGAGACTTGTATTAACCTATTAACTATTCATATCCGCTTGTCTTATTCTTATACGCATGCTTCAGTTGTTATTGTTGATGGCAGTTATAATTCTTCAATCAGAAATAAAGCAGATTTAATAGCTTTTGGCAAAATAGTGTAAAATGACAGCTAAACTAGTTACCCAAGTCACAAGCAAGTATAAAAGTTCAACATCTTCATAATAAAGTTTAAAGGGATTTTTTTTTTGCCAAATAAGTTACAGAAGTATTTTTCTGTATTTATAGCTAACTTAACATACTATGGTCAACATCAGGTGTTACTGGCGTCTCAAACATGTCAAGGTGAACAACAAACTTCACATAAGCTACGTATATAGATAAATCTTAGAAACTAAATTGTTTCAGAAACATATAAGAAACCAAAGCATGACTACTTGTACCCTGGAGGCTCTTAATATAAACGATCTGTTCAACTTCTAGCCAAGTTGTGGACGAGCAAAATGATACTTCTGCCTCTATTTAATTTCTTATTGTAAATGTGAAAGTAGATACTATGGAGAATACTTACTTAACAATTAAACTGAATGTAAATAGGATGAACTGATAAAACAAAAACAAAAAGATGGATGACCTAAAAAAATATATTATTAGTAATCTTCAACATGAACTCACGTCCAGCATAATGCAGCCCAAGTTGATTACAAGCCACAGTAGCGTCTCTATCATCCCAACCAGACTGGCAGACAGTGGCCCATTCAGTGTCCACACACACTTGCACTCCTCCAGACAGATAGTGTGTGTCATTCTCCTTTGTTACCGTACTGTTGGTCATTCTGATGTCTCCATTCCTACAGGACTGTGCTCTTGTAGCTACACACAGAAACAAGTGTAGCATGCACCACCAAATCCCCTTCATGCTGGTAACTGCAGCAATGACTTCACAGTTAGTTAGTTTATATATCACTAGGTTGTGTTTTTGTAGAGTTTCTACTAGCTTCCTGTGTTTGAAGAAGAGCAATGTTGATTTTGGTCTATTACCAGGGCAGAAGTCACACTGTGAGGTTCCCAAGGAACTGGTAGATCAAAGGGAGTATGTTTTTTATATCCATGATATGATGGCAACAAAACACATGTAAATGAGTTTATATTTTTTTAACAATATTGCCCTTGATTAGAGCATGCCCCTGAATGAATTGTCTTTTGCAGAATAAGTTATTTCAAAGCAGAAGTAATGATGCTCGTATGGGGGGGAGGGGAGGGGGGGAGGTTTGCAAACCAAGGTGCTAGAAATGTTTTGAGAAATAGACAATTTAAGTTCATAATTCTAAAATTAGGAGGGTGGAGAGGAAAGCTAACTTTTCAAAGGATTCATAATATTGTACAACTGAAAGAGAAGAATTCAGGTAATGTGGGTGCATGTTTACATTCCAGATCACACACACATACACACACACACACACACACACAAACACAAACACAAACAAACACACACTGCCAAATGGCAAGATAGGATACACAATCCCAAAAGCTCATGGTCATACAAGGTTACAAGACTGGAAGTTCTGAAGAAAGTTGTGGGTGTAGGAATGTTGTGAAAGATGTGGCGATACACAGACAATGGAGAACTTCCTATTGCACACAACATTCACACATGTTGGCTATGACTGAGATCACCCATTTACTTGTTTCTCCAACATACATGTATACTTTTTTTTTTCTATCGACAAACTGTATCTTGTCTTGTTCTGAGCTGACTAAGTTGCTGTAAATCTCATACTGACAGACCGGAGGGTGCAGCCAACTAGTACCATGGGTCTAGGGTATAGAGTACCATGGGTCTAGGGTATAGAGTACCATGGGTCTAGGGTATAGGAAACACATAAAACAAATTGTTGGACGGTTCACTTATTCACCTCCTTAATGGGTGGAATGAATTTATTCATTTGCGAATTGAACAATCTGATTGAACAAGTTAGAGCATACCATAGTACGAAATACCATAGGCACCAAAAATAACATCTCATATGGAAGTAACACCTGACATGATTATAGTATCAGTATGTTCCTACGACAGGTGCACAGAGCTTGTTCTCAACATTTAATTATCCGTCATATACATAGTCAAGATGAACAGGTTCCTTGTAAGAATGCATTTGAAAGAAAGTAAATGAAAGACGAGCCAAGCCCCATGACTTGTCAATATTTTATATACATTTATAGCATCCCATCCAAATGTAACCCTTTACACATTTATAACACCACATTCACCGCTACCTGGTGTTATTATTCAGTGTCTGCAGTATGTCTTAGTAAGTATAATACTATATGGACAGTCATTGGTGAGTGGGCAAAGCAAGCAAGACTCCATTAGGAAGTATTGAATGGAAAGTTGGATGTATTTACTTGTTTATACTTAAAATAAATACCAATCTAACTTTTCAGCCTACTGATACAGCTGTCCTGTTTATGGTGTGCATATACCCGAGCACCATCTAGAATATAGTCCAACTTACTACGTGGCATAACTCACCACACATGCACCCAACTTGTTCAATTCTCTTGTATCAGATAATTTTCTCAGTTCTGACCTCCTGCATAGCTTCGTGAAGAACCAATTGTAATGCAACTGTTGGGGTGCTCCTAGATACAGTAGGAGACAAAATAAAGTTCTGAATTCCGTCACACAGTTAAAAAACAGGAGGAAAACGGTACGCCATTTGATAATAAAAAACTTTTTAAAAATGGCTGTTCCGTTCGATCACGTTTCTGTTTTAATCTTTCTCATTCACTGCATAGCCTCGCTCAAAGAAATATAAAAAATAGTTTATCCAATAAATAATGTTCTGATTTTGTTTTTGTTTGTTTTGCAGGTTCCTAAGGCGGAACTTTTCTGGTAAAAAAACTGAAGCTGTCCTATTCGAAGTTGTCTCGCAGAGAATTATTAGCTCGACTACCACATAGTATTGATGTTTTCTCGATGTTAGGGCCTTCTTGGGCTTAGATTTTTAACTACTGGAAGTCCATCAGTAGCTTACATACAAGATCGGACCTCGTTATAGCTCTGTGCCCGTCTGAAGCAAGTTAAATTTTTGTATGAGCTTTTTTGCATTATCCCTGTAGCATTTAATGGTCGATACAAGGCCTTAGCTTGCTGATATAGCTATGGAAGAGTTCCTAGCTGAAAAATATCAGTGAATCGACGGACCGTTTCTTTTGTTTGTTTGTTTGTTGTTGTTGTTTTTTGTTTGTTATTTTAGCCGTTTTAGTTAACGGTGTCAGCCATTTAATCAAAACGGTATGGAATGCAACGGTAAAAACTACGGTTTAAAAAACTACGATTTAAAAAACTACTGTTTTACAGCCGTAAAATCAGACGGGATCCAGAACTTTATTTTGTCTCCTACTGTAGACCTGACAACCTTGAGCTGATCAGGGAAGTTTCTTGAGTCTAGTGACTGGTTTCATCTAGATTTCGTCAATGCTGGTCAGAATTCTGGTGGAAGCCTACCTGTTCTCCGTCTCAACACACACACACTTACTTGAAGCTTCACGACTGAATAGACAGGATCCTGGCACAATCCATGCTCAGTTTCAAGGCGGGAAAATATTCATCTGCATGTAGTTTATTCAAGGAAATATGGTATTGGTTGTACAATTAATACGGTATAGGCTTGGAGCTTTTTATATAGTTATGTACGTCAATATTATATTAACTTTATACTACCTTATATTCATTTCAAAAAAGCTGCATGTATTTAACTAACACTTCATAGTGACAACTGTACACAACTGGTGATTACCATGTCATTAAGTAAGGTTCATAACAATTCACATTTAACTTGTGATAGCTTGTGTGTTTTTAATAATCATGTTGAAGAGTTGTTGCACAGTTCTCTCAGCTGAGTGTGCTGTACATTTTGTGTTCCTCATTCTCCAAGACTGAATATACTGCACATGTTTCATCTTGGACGTCTAGCTGAGTGTAGTAGCTGTTGGTCTTATTCGTTCCTTCCATCTCACTGGCTTCATCTAAATTTACTTCTGAATACACTGCATTATCATCATCATCATCATCATCATCATCATCATCATCATTGTCCAGTGGTTTGTTTTGTGGAGCCACCAGGTCATAGTCTCCTTCTGTGTGGAGTGACAAGGTCTGTGTCACAGAGTTTCCCTTGTACTGGACTGGGAGGCTGTAGGGAGAGGATGTGTGTTGTTGTGGGGGCGTGTCTGAGTCAGTGTGAGACAGCTCTGGCATTCCATACACAGTGTTGTCCATAGACCAGTTGGTAGTAGCAACATTTTGCAAATATTTTTTCCTGTAGGGAAAAAGTGCTTCTAAAAGTTCAAGGTTCTCTTAACTTACCATGCATGCTATATTATATAAATCTGTTTTGTAATCTTCTCAGTTTCACTTACTGTTTTGGTAGTTGTTGTTTCCATAACAAGAAACCAGTGGCAATAGCTACTGCTAGGGCCACACCCATTACAGCTATGATGACGCCAAGTGTTGTCACAACTGCAAAACACTTAGCCAATCAATGTATGTGTATGTTACTTATCATTGGACACACCTGGTTGTTTATCTGTTGCCAGTGAGTCCTGCTGTGGGGATTCCATGCATGGCTGACATGGTGAGCAAGTGTTTGCAGGACTGAGGGCAGGGGGAGTGACACTGGGAATGAGGAGGTCAGTCGGAGTAGTACTCGTTTCAGTTGCACATGTTTCAGTTGTTGATGTTCTATTCAAGGCTACAATTAATTGTTCATACTGATAATGTGTGGAGGTATGAGTGTGTTTTAATTCCATTAAGTTTTAGTTTATTATCATTAATCAGAACTAATACAAATCTGTCAACATTTGATTTTACTTACTGCAGTATATTCCAATCCCATAGCCACATCCTCCATTATTAAAGGTGCTGTAACAGTCTAGCAACTTGGTTTCATTTCCGAGGCATTTAAAGTTGAAACGTCCAGGAACAGTGCCAGTATTCCCATAGCACGAATGTGTACAAGTTGCTATAGAAACACATAATAAGTAGAAGACTCTTGTACATGTGACTTTGGAGCATTGTGACATATACTTAGTAACATACATGTACACTTAATTAGGAAATATCAATCTAGTTACAATAATGATGATAATTTATTAAATTTAAATCCATGATGTTAGTTTTCCCCTTCATGCATTATTTTTGATTGATTGATTCATTGCTTAACTTTTTGTTTAAACAATCACTGTGGACTATTTTCCCCTCGGTCTGAGATTAATTTCCATTGTCTTTCAACAGAGCTTGATTTTATAGTACAGTTCCTTACTGAACACCTCCATTGTTCTAACTCAGGACTGAATACAAACCTTGACTCGGCTAGGACAGTAAAGGTGATATTGACCTGGCTGAAGGATTTGAACCCACGGACTTAAATGTTTATATTGGCCATAGGACAGAAATGGTGACATTGATGTAGTTCAAGGGATTGAGCTTCCTTGGACTGCTTGCTTACTTACAAGCTAATGATACTTAAATGGAGTGTAAACAATGAGAAAATTACTCAAAATGAAATTTCTTTTAGAAAAAAGGTTTTTCCATTGGTGTTGGGAGTGAGACTGTTGTATTGCAGTTGTATCAGATCAGAATGAACACAGAAGTAGAACAACTGATTGTCAGGTTACTGTTTATATGCAGGGTTTAGTGGTTTGTATTAACCATTTGGTAATTAACCATTTCTTATGTTGGTACATATTAAAACCGGTTGTACTATTGAACTCACATCCAGCATAAGAGAGTCCTAGTTGTCTGCAAGCCACAGTAGCATCAGTGCCATCCCATTGTGCCTGGCAGACAGTGGCCCACTCACTATTCACACACACTTCTACCCCTCCTGCCAAAGAGTAGGTATCATTGTCTAGTTTGACTGAGCTGTTGGTCATTCTAATGTCTCCATGGCTGCATTCTTCTCCAGCAACAATAGCTAGGCATAGAGCCAATTGAACTAAATCTAATCTCATTGCTACAATTGCACCGGAGAACTGCACATGGTATTTATGTTATCAGCTGGTATTTTATAATTGCATATCTCAGGAGCCAGGAAGCACGCTTGTTTTTAGTTTCAACTTTGTGAATGTATTTCAAAACCATCATCTGGAATGTAGTGCACATGTACAAGAGGGTTATTAGTGGTTGTCCTGTCTATTTGTCATGCTCTGATTTACTGACAATTAACCATTGAATTAGGTATAAACTTGCTCAGTTTTATTTTTTTTTCTTCTTCTTTATTTTTTTTAAATTTATTTTATTTATTTTATTTTATTTTATTTTATTTCTGGCAAAAAAATGGAAGGAATAATAAAAGAAAAGGTGAAGCAGTCAGCTCTGCATGAGGTGTTAGCCTTTGAAGGCGGCAATGCCCCAACTGTTACAAGCCACTAAGTATTTTAGAAATACTAACTTCTAACTAAACTCAGTATTTTCTTACACTATGTGTATAAACATACAGTGCCAAGTTATTGAAACTTGTGATTACCACCACCACTCTGTAGTTCTTAAATTATCAGCTTTAATTAAGCTTGTCAATAAGCAAAAGGTCAGTAATACAGTTCGTGACTAGGCCTATTTGATGAATGTGGTGTTTGTTATTGTAGGAGTTATGGAGGATGGGTGGCTCCCAACATTTTCTACCTGGGCAATGCAGGTGTGGTCAAGTATGGAGGTCTTCGAATAGCTGGCATCTCTGGCATCTACAAGCCTCATGATTATGAGAAAAGTAAGATTGTGGGCGTTGTCCTGTTTCTCTTGTATTCTATAATGCTCAAGAGATCTAGCATAGCATATGAGAATGCTTCCTAGTGCAAGAATTGTAACGCACGTACATGTATGTACTCATTAATTCTCTTCATTGCTCAGAGCATACACCTTTAATCCTGGCAGAGTTTGTGATGACCAGTTAGATATGTAACATCAAGGGCATAGGAACAGTGTTTTTTTCTTAAGCTCCACCCATTTACTATTAGCCACACTCATTTCCATTAATGTTGTCTTCATTGATCATGGATATAGTATCAAGGATGTTGCTAATTTTTTTTAATCAAATATTTGGACAATAATGAAGTTAAATTTAATTGTTAATAATAACTTTTTTTTTTGTTCATTGTGCTTTTTTCATACTTGCTAAAGGACTTATGGTAAGTCTGTGAAGACCCTCCTTGCTTATGGTAGTGAAACCCTCAATCTACTTGGTCCTCTGTGAAGACCCTCCTTGCTTACATTGCCTTTTTTTTGTGCAAGTGAAACATAAATTGAATCCTCAGCATCATTACAGTGTAGCCATGGAACTCTAAACAGCCACTCTAAACCATCCAGCAAGATGATGGGGACTTCAACATTGCTATGATAGCCATACATTTATAGCCGTGTTTGTATGAGTGGTGATCTTTACCCAATTAATTGATGTGAATTCTCTTTACCTGTTTTTATGGCTTTAAAAAGGTATATATAGTACGTGACTTATGGCTATTGAAATTAATCCTGCAGTTCATGCCCTGTTAACTTTCTAGTTCACTCTGGCTTTAAACCTATATAACTCACTTGTACCTGCTTCCTATCATGTGTCCACTCTCACTCCGTCTATAGCTGCAGGTCTAGCAGCTGAGTTATTAGGCACAAGCTTGGCTGAGAACTTTGCCCTCAATCAGCTTGGGCTGACTGGGGCAGGGCAAGCCCCTTTAATTTTGCCAACGGAGGCACAACCACTGCCCGAGGCCAAGACTGACACAGAGAAGGGGAAGAGAGAGAGACTCCGATAGTACATTATGAACATAATTATAGGATTTTATGAATACTTAACACAAATACACTGTACGTCAGATTAACAAATTCTTGAGGTATGGGATGCTAACTGCTTTTTGATATCTTATACCATGATACATGTACCTTCGAACTGTCCAATCGGATTGCTCAATCTGGGGTGAATATATTTCATCAAAAGATTTGGCGCTACATAATTTTCTCTTCAATACACCCTGCAAAAACTTCTCTGTTAGTAAGAATTTAATTAAAAGAATAAGTATAAATGCAAATAACAAGTAAAACATAGTTATGATTGCAGTGAAAGTTTGTGAGCATACCATATCAAGAATTACTGTACGTATGTAGCTAATGTAACAGATGAGCATTCTGTAATATTAAATATTGGTGGATTTGTTGATGAAACTTTAAATGTAGATGACTTGTTTTGCAGAGACTATAGTTCATCATGGTTACTATAAGGTGCACCATCCAGCTTTTGTTTTTTTCGGATTTGAAGGCTGGCAACTACCAGCCTGTGGTTGTCCAGTGGTTGCAGAATTTATAACATCTGACATGACATACATGTATGTTGATTCTGCTCTTCACTTATTCTGTTTTAGTACCTTACCCCTTCAACACTCCTATGTCCAGTGTTGGACATAATGAACTGCTCATCAATTCCATTTTGGAACAACCTTGTTGCACTGAGTGAATGGTTAGTTTTATATCCAGTAACCCCTGCCTGTTTGCACATTCTGCTCACAGGTGTAGCTAAAGTATTATGCCCTACAGGAACTTTTGAATACCAGATATTTGTCTTGACTTTACAAAATGGTGTCAAGTAAAAGCATGTAGGTGATGACGGACACCAGATTTATTTCTAAATAACCAGTGCAATCGCAATCCTGCTGAGAATAGGTCCCCATAGCCTCTGAAATGTGGAGTTGAAACTCCTGCCGCATGACTTGGTATTTCTATGGTGGAGTGGAGACCCTCTGTGACCTAAGAAGCAGCACAGTGGCATAGAGTATCCTCGTCTGCTGGCATTCCACATGCATAGAATTTTGTGCATAGACTCCGCCAGTCTCATCGTGTAGATTTCTGAATTGGGTCATTCAGTCCAATCTGGGATGTCGTGAACCACTGTTATCACATCCCATGGGGCCAAGAAGAAAGGGCAAACATCTAACCTGATGCATTGCCCAGTCCAAATTGCTACCACAGCCACATTATCACACCTACACAGCACCATCACACCTTCTAGAGATACACACAGCCAAAGTTCAAGAAAAGTCAGGGGCAGATTTAGGGGGTGCTCGACAGGTGTCATACGAGCCATTTTCAGCTGCTGCATTTCTTGCCTGTAACTGGGAATACAATTATAATAGCAATTGCTTTTTGTTTGTCGTTGTTTTTCCTTGTAGCTACTCCAATAATAATTGCGATCTTCTTTTGAACGCACCTCTACTTATTGACATGCTGAGTCAGAATTTTTACTACTTGTGTCCTTATACAATATGGCAGACCAAGTTCGTAGTATACCAAGCAAAACAAGTGCAGCATTTATTAATTCTGGACTGAATTTAGTGGTTGTTGCTCATTCAATTTTTTCCTTCTTGGTTGAATTTGACAATTATATAAATATACTTTCATCACTAGCATTTTATCACATTAATTAGTTGTTGTTGTTTTTTGTTGTTTTTTTGTTTCCCCCACAATTAAGCGTACTTATTCACTAAAGGCTGGTAAATTGTGCTGGCATGATTTTGAGCATGATAGTGATTTCATAAATACTAATATATGCTAGCATGATTAGTGTAATTATGAGAATAATGAGGTAGCTAGTTTTTGGAAAAAAATTATTATTAGTTTTTATTGTACCATAACAATAGCAATTTAATGTAGTCTTCGAGAGACTGGCTTTGTGACTTTTTAAATGAATTTTTGAGCTTACTAACTACCCTCTGTGTTGGTAGCTAATTCTATTTGAAGATTCCAATATCACTTTCTGTAAGAAATAAAATACTTTCAGATCCAGCACTGTTGCCCATCAGGATGCAGATCAACAACTCACATTATAAACAGTGGCCATATCAGGATTCAGATTAGTCATAGTGTACGAGGATTTTCTTATAGTTATGAATGTAGTTGAGGTGACCTTTAAACCTTGTCCACGAGCATTTCCAGTAGATTAATTACTAAAATGATTAGCATTGCTAACATAGCATACAAAAAAGGCGCATAATTCACCAACTCCTACTATTCTTTCTTTATTCTAGACATAAACACCTTTGTAAGTGGTATTGCTCTTAGTTTTATTCCTGATTTTAGCAGTTCATTCATTTCAGTTGGCGATGGTTACATTATAATGCTAATTATTGTATGAATGAATATTAGAATAATATTATTAGTCTTATAGAAAATACAGTATAGCCAACATTTTTTCCATAAGTAGTTATAACTATTTCACCCCTTGAAAAGAGCCCCCTCATAACAAATCCTATATCCGCCCCTGAAAGTGTGTCTTTCCCAACTCAGTTCTAACTGCAATGACCTTCTTTTGCTGGCCAGTGCATTGATCATGAGGCAGTCTAAACCTTCTGGCATGCTCACTACTCCACAGGTCCTCCGGAATTCTGCCTGGAGGGCATCCTAGGATCACTCTCCAATGTCCACTAATTCCATTGACAAGACCTGCTTGACAAGCCTGACAAGAACTGTGGGCAGTGTCACACAGAATTGAAAGATTCTGAGCATCTCCCTCGATTGCCTTCATCACCCCTTCCACCAGATGGTTGACATTTCTCATACCGTCGTACTATGACTGTCTGTTGACACTGGGTAGGCCCAAGCAAGCCACAACATGGTCATCCACTATTCCCAACCTTGCAGAAACACAGCAGTAGCGTCAACAGCACATTTATCCCACTGGACATCTTCCCTCCACACACACACTGGCCACTCTCTGCCAGTACCTGGGGCTACCCAACTCATACTACTGTCCTGAGCTGACTCCATTCAGCTATCAACCACACACCCACCCACCCACCCAGGTGTAGTGTTAAGTGAACCACATGCTTTCCTTCTGGGGCACTATACCATAACTAAATGGTGCATAGACTACATCCTCCCTCCTCCCCCCCAACAGAGCCACTTAGCACAAGTTCTAACCAATGAGGTGAACCACATGTGCCGAGCGAAATACTGAGCATGGGTACAATGAATGAGTAGCTAGGCATGCAATATGTCCATTAGTATGTACATGTAATGTGTGGAAAGATGAACTAGTATAACAGGCAACATATCCCTTACCTTCTTCTACTACATGCATTCATTGTGCAATATCTACTAGTGATGTGCTTGACCACAAATGGCAAGCAAGCCTGTGCACGAATGAAACTCTTCAAAAGAATCTATGAGTTCATTTTTAAAAGTATAAGTACATAGCCGTTGTGACTGTACTTTATCTAACTAATACAGAACTTCATACTTACCTTGACTTCCCAAGTACTGATATTTCTGTAGTCTCATTGTATCTGAGTTACTAGTAGCTTTTAACAACAAACATTCACAGCTACTATAAACAGCCAAGTTTTTGAAATTATATCTGGTAAAGGGTCACAATACCATGGTAATCTTTCGCGATAACATTTTGCAACTTGAAAAGGCAAGAAGTTCTAAAGAATTATTGCACAGTATTGAGTCTAAGACCTAAATGTGTCTTGTGGCATTCAGAGACACTTAATACAAGGGGTGAAGAATTAAATTTCCTTGAATGATACGGGATCACTAAAGTAAAAAAGATTCTGTTTAGGTGGGCAGGCCATGAAGCAAACACAAAAAATGTGAGGGTCAAAGTACTAAATGACACATGTACGTCCACACATATATGTGACCGTCTACGGGAAAAACCGGGCACAACGCGGCGTGCGTAATATCGAGAAAAGATCGATCGATTTCTTTCAAATGTATTGTTTCAAGCCGACGGAAGGGAACGGTTAGGTCTATTATAGCAGGAACGACTAAAGCTGCGACGATAAAACTTGGAGAGATCAATATCTGGACGCCGACAACTCCGTAAGTGCAAAAAAAAAAATTCGAAGGTGCCGCGTTGTGCCTGGTTTTCCTATAGACGGTCACATATAAACAAACAAATATCCCCGATTTTCAATTGTGTTACCCCTGATAGTGTCTCACTCACTCGCCAATTATTTTAGGTATACCTTACCTACTTCTTATTCTATATCTATAATTACACTATATGTAATGCTTTACATTGTTACTTATTTAGATCGCTTTGAATTCCCACCCTACAACCCCAACACAGTGAGAAGTGCCTATCATGTGCGCACATGTGATGTGTTTCGATTACAACAGGTAAAGTGACAATTTTAATGAGAGATATTGAATATTGGTTATATATTTGCCAGAAAAGTTACTGGACTAATTAATTGTTGTAGAATTATTATGATTAGTATTATTATTATTATTATTAGTATTATTATCTATTATTATTATTATTATTATTATTACTAGTAGTAGTAGTATTATCTATTATTATTATTATTAGTATTATTCGTATTATTATTATTATTATTAGTAGTAGTAGTAGTATTTATTATTATTATTATCTATTGTGATGATTATTATTAGCATTATTACAGCAAGTACCTACCATACAGTAGCATTCTATGTACTATGAAGTGTAGCTACTTCATATGTACCTACCTACATTCATTAGCCAGCCTTTTCTCAAGCTCTTCACCGCTGAGCTATTGTGCTTCTCTACCTTGTGGATTTACTAAGTTATCTAATCCTTTACTCACTTTTTCAATCCTTTTTCCTAACTGATTTCATGGAACTAGATTTTAGTAACTGAAGGTAGTGTCCCTTTACCAACTCAGTTTAGCTTGTGAGTTTTTGAGTTTTTTTATGAAGTAAACATTATTACTTACAGACATATTTATTATTGTTGTTGTTGTTGTTATTATTATTATTATTATTATCATGTCAGCTTACAGGTACAGTTGACATTGGACTCTCACATGATTGGCCATTGGGTATTTATGAATATGGAGACAAGGAGTTGCTTCTCAGACTGAAGCCATACTTTGGAGAAGAAGTGAGAACCAATTCTAGAAATAGTCTCTTTAGTAGACTCTATACAGTACACACCTCATACAGATTGGATATACCATCTTAAAAAAATATTAGTATTAAGCTTTTTTAATTTCACATTGCCGCAAAATTAAGAATACCAGATATGCATGACCATAAATGGAGTCATTTACTCCCAAATGGTATTGTGTGTGAAGTTGTACTTTCAATGTCTTTTTTTTAATTCATTTCTTTCCCATTTTCAGATGGCATCTAATTCTCTTGGCAATCCTGCTGCAATGGATCTATTGAGGCACCTGCAACCTGCATATTGGTTCTCAGGACATTTGCATGTTAAATTTGCTGCAGTCTATAGGCACAGCAGTGGTGAGTCTGTACAGCAAGTTGAACCTTCAAGTGGTTCAGAAAATGCTACTAGTGCAGAAGCTATGGAAAGTCAGGATGAAGGAGAAAATACGGATGAAGATGTAGCTGTTAACAAAGAGGATGCTACAGAGTGCAGTAACAATGGTAAAGAGGAGGAGGAATCAGAAGTTGCAGCTACTGATGAAGGAGAAAAGACAGCCAAAGAAACAGAGGATAATAAGAAAGACATTGTGAATAAAGATGATGCTACCATTGACAAGGAAACTCTTAGTTGTGTTGGTGAACCGTCACCAGCGGATAAAGCAGTTTCAGAAGATTCTGCAGCAGAATGTCCCAAAGCTGAAGGAGTGGGAAATGTCGAGACAGAGGGCCTGGACAGTAAGGAAGTGTCTGCAGACAGCAATGGTGGTCAGAGTGCAATGGACGATTCCAAAGTCTGTAAACTTATCAGTGGTGGTCCTGTTACTAGTGAATCTATTAGTAAAATCACAAAGTTTCTGGCTCTTGACAAAGTTATGCCAAGGAAGAGATTCTTGCAGGTAATTCAAAAAGTTATCTCAATAGATGTAAATTGTATTGCTCATGGGATACATACATACATACATACAATACATAACATACGTACATACATACAAAGACATACAAAGACATATTGCTAAACCAATGAGCAGATGCCATACAATGTATGACTGTACAAGTATATCACTAATGAAATACTGAACATGGGAAGAGTTAGTCTGTAGCCTATACTATGCTCTGGTGTTTGTCATGAGTTCATGATGGACTTAGTAGTATTGGAGTATGGATAATGTTAGGGAGGAACATGTAGACATTTCATTTGTTAAGTCATACTAAATTAAACATTTTATTGACTGAAATGTGGTTGGTAGGTTCTTGATATAGATCCAGTGGAGGATGTTCAGACAAAGCGGCCTTATAGACTGGAGTATGATGCTGAATGGCTGGCCATATTGAAGTCTACAGAACCTTTAATGAAATATAAAGAAGAAAAATGGATCCCACCTGTTGGAGATCAGCAGAGGTGAGAGACCTCATGGATAGTTTGAGACATAAGATATTATTTCAATGCCAAGGGTAATTAGTATACATATATAATATATATTGTTAGTTAGCCCCTCGTGTTAGAACAGCTGAGTTATTGCATCCATTTTAATCGTGTGTGTGTGCTTAGAACTTTATTTACTCCGACTGCAGAGGAGCTGTTAGATATTCAGCAGCGCTTTTCAACAGAACAATCTGATTCACATTTTTACATTCCAGAAAACTTCACAGTGACTGTTCCAGCTTATGTTGAAAATGAACTAGTAGACTATAATACAGGCAAGTTATGTTATAGTTCTCTAGCTATTTCCTACATGCTCCTTCTCATGGGAAAAACAAGCTACTATATTCTCATTTTTGAATAACATTTTTCTTGGGCAGCTCTCCCTAGCTAGTTCTCAGTGTAAGCTGTGTTAGTAAATGTAATCTTATCGATTATCTTAGTAGCTATTGTCTGTTCTAGTAGTTAGCCCTCAGCACACATGTGTGAGAGGGTTGTTGTAGTCATCTTGTTTGTTTGTTTGTTTGTCTGTCTGTCTGTCACGTTCTGATTTTGGAAATTAGTGTCGATTTAGTTATGAACTTACTCAGAATGACAATCTAAGACTTGTGATTGTGCTATTTTTTTAAATTTGGGCTGATTTTTGAGAAAAATGCTAAGCTATCAAAACTAAGAACAGCTTTTAGTTCCAAAAGAACCCTGAGACAAGAACTGGACAGAGCTATAAAGAGAATTTCTCCAAGTAATATCAATGGAGTAGTTTACTTAATTGAGTGTGAATGTGACCAAGTCTACATTGGAGAAACTGAAAGGTCTTTATCCACCAGATTAAAGGAACACCGGCGAGCAGTTAGGATAGGTGACCTAAACAATGGTATTTCCTTACATGCTAACAACACCATGCACAATATAAAGTGGGAAGAAGCCAGAATCCTAGAAGTACAAAGCAACTATCTAACAAGGAAGTGTTTAGAAGGATTGCATATTTAGGGTTCTTCAATTTTTTTAATGAACCTTGACAACAGACTCGAGTTCACCTCCTGAAAAAATTGTGATGGCATCATTTATCACCTGAGGCCGTTAGCCACTATTTCAATTTGTATCTCATATCACTGAGGAAGGTCCACGGACTGAAATTTTGATTATTTTCAAATATATTTATTGCATATTCTAGTTCAAAAAACCCATTCTATTTCATTATTAAAGACACAATAAATATATACCATATTCTTCATTTTTGTTATAGTTGCAAAAGCTAGAGAAAACCCACAAACTGCTGAGTTCTGTGAGAAGCTTGGGATTGAAAACTTGTTCAGTCCTGCAGGTAAGATCACATTTGAGATTAGTTTGCTGCATCATAACTTGCTGTATCCAAGTTAATTGGACTAAGAATCCTCTATTATCTCTATGTCCAGTGCTCTGGCTTTAGCCATCACATAGATATCTCTAGTCAGGAATTACCACTTCAGTTCCTTGCAATCATTCCCTTCCTCCCCCCTCCCTCCCACACACATATACACGCACACACATGACACATACATTTTTTTAGTTTGACCTTGACTGGTTTGAATACAATTTAATCGGTTTTTATTTTATTTTAAGGATTTGGTGTACCAGAAATAGCGCCTCCCAATCCAGAGGAAATTCATGTGGATGAAGACAATGATAGCCATACTGAAGGTAACAGTCAGTGAGGGAGGTGTATGTTGGCTTGCTTGTAGCAGGAGAAAATAAATCTTGTACTAGCTAATCAAGTGTGTCTATTTCTATTTCAGAAGACACTAGTATAACAAGTAGACCGGCCCTAGTTCTTCCTCCTCCGTCTAACTCGCAATGTGCTGATGGCATTTCATCTGAACATGTAGAGCAAGTCTGTACAGATCCTAAGAAAGAAAGTAGCGAAGCTGTTACTACAGGAGAATCCAACATTCAGCCCACTGAAGGTGCAGACAGCACAGATCCAGCGCATGGGAATGACGAAGGCACTGGAGTAGAAGAAGAAAATGTTTCCCCTTTACAAAGCCTCAAGAGGTCTCTTTCTGATCGAAGTCCTGCTAGGTTGAATGCTGAGGAGAACAAGACTACCGAAGAGGTCTCCGTGGATAGTGCGAACAAGCCAGACAATAAGCAAGGAGATGAACCTTTGATCAAAAGAAGGAATGTGGCTCTATACGCAAACGAAACTGAAGAATCAGCTAAGGCTGATGAATAATAAGCTTGTGCAAGTTACAATATGAACACACTTGGCATGAGTCTATACATTAATAAGCACATTTGTATATTAGCTATTTTATTTAATCTTTTCAGTTGTATTTAGTCCAAGAGCAAGAGGGTTGCAGAGTGTAAATCATAGGTGAAACTGTTTGTTTTTTTTTTGGAGGGGGAGGGGGGGGGGGGGGGGGGTTGTTTTTTTGTAGAGTTAGGAAAGCTACTGCCGTTGTTGAAAACAAGTCTGTCAATATAAACCACAACTGCTACATGCATGGAATGGAGTTGTGACTGAGTGTTACTGCTACACTGCATGCAATAAAGTTGTGGCTAAGTGTTACTGCTACACTGTGATAAGCATCTCCTGATTGCATGTAAGGCTTGCAGTCATTCTTCCTACTTTCTACTTAAAAGGAAAAGGAACCACTTCTTAATGTTGGCCATTGAAAATATTCCATGCTAGCCTTTTTGAAGTCGGGTCAGCAGTGGATGATCCACCACCCTTACCTTGTGGTCCCACTCCACCTCCGGCATCAATCTCTGAGTAGGCCATTTTAAAAGGAGTGCATTCATTTCCTAATGGTTCAACTCCAGGACCTTCCAGTCTCCGCCCAAGTCACCTTCGTGAGGCCATCGACTGTCCTTCACCTGACCATGCCGCCTTGTTTCTCACCTCTCTTTCAAGGTTTGTCAATCTCCCCTCTTCCGGTCAGACTCCATCTGCTGTTCTCCCCCTACTGCATAGTGCTACCCTTCTGGCTTGACAGATCATGAGATGGGGGATTCTCAGCTGGAGGCTACTTTCCTTCATTCTTGTCTGGCACTTCCTAAGGTGGCTTTTGTACTTTCTGTATGCCCCCCATGTCACATTGCTAACTCCACCAGCCTTTGATGCCACCATTTGTCATACCCTGGAAAACATCGTAGGTCCTGGGGGAAAGCTAGCCTTCCCAGTAATAAAGGCAGCCTTAACTTGCTTCTAAGCATACACCAGCTACTTACCTAGCATCCACTAGCAGCTGCCAGCCCCTCCTCCTGAGGATACTTGACCAACCCCTGCTTTCTTCCCCACACATCAGGAGGAGCCTCCATACAAGCCCTTGCTATTGCCACCAACCGCCCAGACTGGCAAGGTTTGGGTGACATAGATGTTCCTCTGCGGCAGAACACTTGTCCTGTACCATCATGAGGCAGTATCAGAACACCTACTAACCTTTAGCTCACTCCACCTGCCTGCCCCACTCTGGAGATTGGCTAAATAGGTACCCTCTGACCATCTGGGTCTCCATCTCCACATAGGGAGTTTTCCTGCTGTTTGCGATACTGGCTAGGTGTCCCGCTTTTCAGCACCTCTTCTTTCTCTTACCCTGTGTGTAATGGACAAGATGACCCATCTGGTGACCACCAATTGGCTGTGGTGGTAACGGTGACAGAATCTTAAGGCATAATGCCATCGTGATGTCATCTTCACCGCAGCCCAGCCAGCAAGTCTCACTCCTCTTGATGGGGTCCTTTAACTACTCATACATGCTTGGAACATGTATAGCCAGCGCAACACATTCCGTCATCACAATTATTTTTTATGTTCCTGTTGAACGTATTTGCTTTCACATAAATGTTCCTACCCCGCGAATTCGATCCTCCTTGAGAAAACTCCAACAGGTTGTGCATGCCTCACACACTCAGGTAAATTGTATCCTACAGAGCAAGCCCCGGTCTGGAATTGGAACTCATGAATTTCATCACCTCCCAAAGCAGAAAAAAGCTAAAATGGAGTCTGCACTAAAAATAAAAATTTTAAGCTGCTGAAGCAAATAGGGAAGTCAAATCATATTGACTTTGACTTTGTTGTGTTGCAAAGTTAGCTACACAGTTCAACTGAATCAATCGGTTTACTGAATCAATCACAGTTTACTGAATCAATCACAGTTTACTGAATCAAAACTCATTCAACAGAACACACGACAAGAGAGAGAGAAGTCACGTGCACAAAAAATAACTAAAGATATGAATAATATGATTATGACGTAATGAATAGCAATGTTTGAATAACAGGACTAGTGTAAGTTTCACCTCAAGTGTATTTCCAATACTCCTTCTCACTTGTGGGTGAAATCTGGAATTGGCACTATACCTGCCATTGTGCGTAGTTCTCAAACTTAATGCAACTTAATCCCTTGGTTAAGATATTGGCTACCATATCCTCTGTACGACAGTATTTCAGTTCAACTACTCCACTGGCGACGGAGGTCTGCTTCTTACTCCTCCAACTTATTCTAGCACCACTCAACATAAAAATGTACCCAGACGTAGATTTCCGATCATTTAGATCACCTGCAAAGTCTGAATCAGAATAACCAAAGCAGTCTTGCTGACCACGACTTAGAGCAGACCATGATTCAGAGTTCCCTTAAGATACCTCAGTATGCGCTTCGCTGCAGTCCAATGACTCTTTCTGGGTTCAGAGCAAAACTTGGCCACACTACACACAGCAAAAGTGATGTCTGGCCTTGTTCCAGCCGACAAATATATTAAGCTGCTGACAGCAGATTGATACAGACTAACTTCAACCTTCTCCTCTTCACCTTCATCTTTTATCAGCTTTGTGCTTGGATCAACAGGTGATGCCACAGATTTAGCTTCTGTAATCCCAAATTTTTGAAGTACCTTCTCAATATAATATGTGGGTTGACCCATCCTCAAATTTCCAGTATTCACATCTTCAGCTATCTTTATCCCGAGAAAATAGTGTAACCATCCCAGATCCTTCACATCAAACTTTTCACCAAGCGCAAGTTTGAAATCCTTTACATTCTTCTCTCCATTTCCTCCAATCACAATATCATCCATGTAAACACCAACCATCAACTCACAACCACACACATAAATGCAGGGATCACTTGTAGATTGCACGAACTCCAACTGTTTTAGAAACTCATCAAGGATTGAATTCCAGCAGCGTGGAGATTGTTTCAGTCCGCTTCAGCCTGCACACGAGATGCTCCTGTCCTTCACTCACAAATCCTTCCGGCTGGCTCATGTACACTTCCTCCTGGAGAACTCCATTGAGAAATGCAGTGGTGATGTCTACCTGATGAAGTTGCAGACCCTTTTTCACTGACACAGCAACCAATGTGCGCAGCGACTCCAGCCGAGCTACAGGACTGAAGGTCTCATCGTAGTCTGCTCCCTTCACCTGTGTAAAAACCTTGAGCTACTAGCCTAGCCTTATACCGCTCTACTTTACCATGCTCATTCCACTTCACCTTAAACACCCATCTACTTCCTACTGCCTTACGACCTTCTGGCAACTCCACCAACTCCCACACATTATTACTTTGCAATGAGTACATTTCTGCTTCCATGGCTTCTTTTCACCTGGCTTTCTGTGGACTCTCAAGTGCTTGCTTGACAGTGGCCGGTTCTGGATCATTCTGGGCAACAGATGAGTGTTCCAGATAATAGTCTGGCCTTTGTCTGTTTAGAGTTGATCTGCGTTATTTGTTTCCACATTCTGGTCTGCGGTTGTTATTTCATCAATTTCCATGTTTTGACCTTGTTCCTCCTCTTGAACTTCGGGTGTAGATGGAGACACATCCAATTCAACACAATCAGACTTTGCTGTCTTGGTCTCCTTCTCAATTCCAAACTCCATTTCATTGAACTTCACATCTCGACTGTACAGTACCTTTCCACAATGACTCGGGTCATAGAGCCGATAAGTGAATAATAATAACTTACCTCCATGTTCTTACAGGGTTTACTGAACTGCTGATTCAACACTCATACTGAATGCAGCTGCTGGTAACAGAGGTGTTAACAAAGCCTATAATGGCATTCTTAGATGTGATCCTAGGTACACTATTGTCTCATGCCACAGGGGCGGCGCAAGTGGTCCGGCCAGTCAGGCCATGGCCTGACCAATATTCTATGGGTGGCATTAGGCATGAATTGATTTGTATGGTACGCATCGTTAATTAGGCGAGAATAGTTAACGATTGAGAGTTAGTCGGTCGCGCGGGAATCGGCGTTTTCACGTGGAGGATACTGTTTAATGGCAGGCATTGATTTCTCTTCCTTGTATGACCTTCGACAAGCCTAACCAACCAGGACCAGCATTTAAATTTCCCAAACGCTCTTTTTGTAAAAAGAATATAGTACAGAGGTGCTTTCAGCACTCCTTGTTAAAAAGTGGCCATTTCTCCACTACAAGGAAGACACTGACACTGTGTTCTGTTTTACTTGCCTGAAGATGTTTAAAGAGAAAAAAAATCTTGTTCTAAGGCAGATGCAGCATTTGTAAGTTCACTTAATTCAATTTTTACTTTCTTTTTAGCTACATTAAATAATATTTTGTATAGATTAATAGAGGATATACTAACAAGAAGGATGCTACATTGAATTTGTGTGTTAGTGATTCCGAACACAGAATGCAAATATTTGGTACATTAACTTCCTGAAACTTTTTTCATGAATCAGTCATCTTCATTTATTTCCTGAAATATAATTATTATTACTTATTAATTTAATGGTTATATCATTAATACAAGCAATGTCCTACTAATTTAGTCTTACTGACGAACTTTACCACAGACAAGTGATGTGAATGGCCTGACCAATCTAAAATATGTTGCTCCTCCCCTGTGCCATAACCATCACATTGCAAGGAGTGTAATAGTATCAGTTGAACTTGAATGTTTTATTTAGACATGCATGATTGTGATTATTGGTACTTACAAGCTGAAAGATAGGTTTTTACATGGCGGCCATCTTAAAACCACGAGATGGATGCTATGACATCATCGGAGGAGGTGGTTCTACCAAAAATATAAAGCTAAGACTATGAGAAGCTTGTAAAAAAAAATTGGTGCTTTTGTCCAGAGCGTCCACATCATCCCCAAATCTGTTACTAAGCTGCCTCACTATAACTTCAGTTAGCCTACTAGGACACACCGTTTTGCCACGGGATCAAGCTTTTTACGCTCATCCTTCATAATCAGAGGATTACTTGCACATCCAAATGCTCGAAAGTGTTTCACATTGGGCTTCTTTCCATACAGCGCCTCAAATGGTGTCATACCTACCACAGCCTTAGTAGGACTGCGATTCTTCAAATAAACTGCTGTTGAAATCACCTCTCCCCAGAATCTTTGATCCAGCTTGCTCTCAACCAACATAGTTCGAACCATCTCCATCAACGCGCGGTTCAAACGTTCCACAACCCCATTCTGTTGAGGAGAGTCTTTGGAACCGTAAGTTCGTGACGTACTCCTTGTGCGTTGAGATAATCCTGAAACTGCTTGGCTGTGTATTCCCCACCATTATCTGACCGCAATACCTTCAGCTTCCTGCCACTACTGTTCTCAACAATCGCTTTCCATTCCACAAAATGTTTGAAAACTTCATCTTTTCTCTTGAGCAGATGCACCCAGGTAAATCTTGTCTTATCATCCGTAAACATGAGAAAATATTCTGCACCCCCAAGTGACTTCGTGTTGAGTTTTCCACACACATCTGTATGAATTAGATCCAGTGGTTTCTCTGCACGGCTTCCACCATCTTCAGGAAAAGGACTCCTATGGTGCTTGCCTTTAGTACATGGCTCACAAAACCTAACATTCTTAGAGAAATCACAATCAAATCCATTTACCATACCCTGGACTGCTAACTGTTTAAGACCTTGAGCCCCCAGATGTCCATATCTGCGATGCCACACATCCTCAGCAGTAAACACTGTGTTTGCCTGATCATGAAACTCAAATTCTAGGTAGTAAAGATTTCCACACTTAGATGCACATGCAATGAGCTCATTCTTGGAATTCATTATTTTGCATCCAGAGACTCACTAAACTTTGCAAATTTACCCATTTTTGAGACTCTGGAAAATAAATACTGAGGAGATTGTAAGATAATCCTGGTACAAACAGCACATCATGAAGCTTAGAGAAAGTTCAATGTTGGTAGTGGAAGCCGGAAGGGATACCCTGGAATATGGGTATGCAATTCATTTTAACCTTTTAACCATATATATAATTACATGAGTCAGAGTGTGATATGGTGAAATATTTCAAGAGCAAACTTATTTCAAGAGCCAGAGGAGAGTGAAAATAAAGACTGAGAGTGAAATATCTAGCCATATTATCACTTTTTGCTGAGTGTAATAAGTGGTTCATTCTACCCTTGATATCTTTACTTAACTCACTTGTATTGTGTGTAAAGTTGGCTGTAGGAGTTCCCCAAACACCCAGCTGTTATTTTTAGCAGCTGCTCTAACTCTGTTGAATAGCTACACCAAGGAAGGGAGCTGTAAAAACCTGGTGGTGGGCTTGGCTGGTTGCTATAGCTACTAGGGTAATGAGCTTGCAAATACAGTGTGAAATACAACAATCTGAAATAACAACAGTGAATAGCCTGAGTTATTTCACTCACTTAAAATATCATTGTGAAGATATCTACAGTGATATATAATATATATATATTATATATTATAATAAAGCAGCACTGGGTCAATTGCTAAAACCACAATAGTCTCTGGCTCGTGAAAATATATATACACATATATATAGATAACATAGTACTTATTACATGAGTCAGAGTGTGATATGGCGAAATATTTCATGAGCCGGCTAATTTACCTAATTGGTGAACCCCACAACCCCAAGGAAGTCTGGACTAAACTTGAGAACCAGTTCCAAAAGAAGTCTTGGGCAAACAAGCTTTCAATGAGAAGGAAACTACATTCACTAAGATTGAAGGAAGGTGACTCTGTCCAAGACCACATCATTTATATTAAGCATATCTGCTTGATGTGGTCTTGGACCAGAGTCATAACAGACAGGGCATTGAATATCTGTGCCCTGTCTGTTATGGAGGCTCCATTATCCGAGGAAGATCGTGTCATATATCTTCTGGCAAGTCTGCCAGAATCTGTTGGAGTGTTAGTCACTGCTCTGGAAGCCAGTTCAACAGTTCCCACAATGGATGTGGTGACAGAGAGGCTTCTTCACGAGGAACGGAAGAAGAGGGAGAAGGAAGAAAGCCCACAAGATGAGAAGGCAATGATGTCGCAGCCCAGAAAGTTTTATGGGCACTGCTATCACTGTGGGAAGCTGGGACACCTCAAGAGAGATTGTCCAGGATTGCATGGCGAGTGGGGGCAAAGGAAAGAAGAAATAGAAGCTATCATTAAAACTACTAAATTCACTATTGCCATATAAAACTACTTCACATAACTCAATCAGGAATGGGTGATATTGTGCAAATCTTTCCCAACCATCAATATTTTCCACCCATCTAGTGACACAAACATTAAGTATTGAAGACCTGTTAGTGCCAACTTGGGACCTCTTACTTACAATTGCCTTAAGGAGCCCTTCTCTCTTTGGAGAATACTTAATCCAAATTGTGAATCCTTTAATTTGGTCAATACAATTCCTAATAGGAGGAACAGAACATGAATTTAAGATTGCCAAGTTGAGAGAATGCCCTGCACAGTGTGTGTAGAGAGCCTTAGGCTGTTTCTCGCGAATCTTTGCTTGCACACCAGCTTTCTGTCCACTCATAGTGGATGCCCCATCATACCCTTGGCCACGTAAATCATTCAGTGATAAACCAAAGCCTTCCAATGATTGTATGATGGCATTTGCTATATCATTGGCTCTAACCCTTTCAAGCTTAACAAAAGTTACAAACTCCTCTCTAATTTCATCACTGTGGTCAACAAAGCGAATGCAAATGGGTAAATGTTCCTCATTGTGGCAAGAGACTTCATCAGCTAGAACAGAGAAATATCTAGCATTTTTTATATCTGAAATTATACTGGAAAGAATCACATCAAAGCCAATTATATTAATAATTTCATTCTGAGTTCTTGGAGATAAATGAGTTGCATTTTTGGCTCCTGTATTATAAAGATGGTCATATAAAATTTCATCATTTTCAGCAAAAGTTTTTAGTAGTGACAAGAAGTTGCCGGGGTTCTTGCTAGATTCTAAATCTTCTACTTTACCCCTAAAAGCAATGCCTTGTTTAGCTAAAAACAAAATAGCTCGTACAATTTGCCTAAGTATATGCCTATTCTTATTTATTGCAAGTTGAAGAGCATTATTTATCATGACATCAACTCGTGATGCAGGATTGAGGATGCTACCTCTCAAGGCTTCAGCAAGTTGTAGGCAGTCATGGTGATACTTAAGCTTGGAATGATCCAGCAAGGCACTGCTGATCTTAATCCAGTTTGAAAATGGCTTATTTACAAATTGGCCCTTGTCTTTCCGCTTTTCAGAAGACAGAAGAAGAGAACAAGGCCCACAAAAGATACCATCCAACTTAACACTATAAAGGAGCCAAGAATATTTCTGAAGCCAAGAGACTTGAAACCTACGGTTGAAACCATGTGAGAATCTAGATGGCAGAACATTTGGAGGCTGGACATGATGATACATAAGAGAAAACTTTTCACCAGTGGAAAGGCCGTCAATTGAAGTACAAAGTTCATCAATGGACTTACTTGGAACCAGTATGTTACCAATATCATAGCAGGATCCTTCAATGGTTTCTACTGGCAACACAGGAGAGGCTAAACTCTGTAGACCACTAGGTTGAGGATGATCTTCCTCGATATCAGATGCATGATCTGATGTAATCTGTATGGTAGTCTCCAGTAAATCTGGACAAAGCAATCATCTCATTCAGTGAGCCATGTTATATAATACTTTTACTTACTATCTCTTTCTATTGCTCTCTTTTTACTGAAATAAGATCGAATGAATATCTTTAGACTGGTTCTGCCTCTTCATTTTAGCCTTTGAACACACTATACTATGCTTGCCTAGCTAAGCATCTGACAGTGCAGCTGCATTAGATTCAAGTCATGTCAGCATAATATTGTGGTTTTATAACAGTGCAAACTACAGGTTAGACTGAGACTTGCCAGTGCATGCATAGATAGCTTCAGCTCAACAAATGGGCTATGAATATAATTAATTTGAAAGGGGGGTTACCAGTAACCCCCTGAACCCCCCCCTGCGTACGCCCCTGAGACTATTTGAATGGGGAGAAATACGTTATGCTCCAGGAGGTGTAGTATCCATGGTTTTATAGCTGCACACATTTTGGCTACACCCAGGAAATTAGGCAAGCTTATTTTATGGAACAGTCCCATCCCATCCCGTCCCGGAAAATTGGTATCCCCAAAATTGAATTGTAGCAAGGCGATAAGGTATGTAGTCTATAAGAAAGTTGAATATTATAAATGTTAATTAATTTGAATAAGGCTATACAATTACATGAATACTGCAGTAGTTCAATATTTCACATGCTTATAAATCAATAAAAACATGTATGTTAACTTTTTATACGAACAATGCTGGAAATACCTCACAAGGAGGATGGAATTAGAACTCCACCAGTCTGGCTAGCAGCAACTATATACAGTAGCTCTTCGCAAACCTCTTCAACAAAGGACTCAGAGCAGTATATTGTTCAATAGACTTGGAGTTCAAGCACGTCTGGAGTCCAGCTTCTCTGTAATGGGCACTAACTGCTACATCCCTTCTCACTGGGTACAGCGAATAAGGAGACAGGACTTCACAGAGCTCATGAACAGCTGCATGAATCACTTGCTTTGGTTTAATAATGTACTTGGAGCGTACTCTGTGCCTGAATGAACACTGCAACTCATTAGTATTTTCCAAGTAAACTGGTTTCTTGCCAATGTTTCTGCATTGCTTCATCTCTGTGCTGTTGCGATTATTAGTAGGTAGGAAGAACCTGTTTTCAAAGGAATAACCAGCATAAGCATGGCCGCCTTTATGTTCTAGTTCCTTCAACATGCTCATCCAATTCAAATGGTTGAAAGGTAGTATTAATTCGTCCAAGTCTATCATGACTAAGTAATCAGCCATTAACATGTGCCTGTACAGGCAGTCGTGCATGAGGCCACCCTGCCCGTGGTAATCGTGGCTTTCAAATGCTTTCCACTGAATGAGATTGACCAAGTTACTATGATTCCTAAGGAGATGCTCAACAACTTCTTCCTGAACTTCACCTGGGCTTGCGTACATTGTGATAAATTCAGCTCCAAGTGTTTGACACATACCGATAAAGCTGTCCAGTCTGTTAAAAAAATTCTGACCATTTTGTCTCAAGCTACCTTGAAGACACACTCCAATGGTTTTCATTGGCAATTTGGCATTATTTACAGCTATTTCCTCTGAGAAACTATTTTGTTCACAATGATTCCTGCTAAAGCGAACTCCAGGATCTCCATCCCTCACTGGGCATAGCAGCAGTTCATTGACAGCTTGCTTTATTACAGATATATTATTTTTTCCACTGAGAAGAAAATGGTTGACTACTTCACGCTTTGCTTCACCAAGACAAACAGAGCTACCGTTGGCATAGGTAAAATGACACATTAGCTTAGGCTTTGGAGCAGATTCCAAGACGTAGGCCACAACTACAACAGCAGGACGATTCTTTTTCTTTATATTTCTAGTGTCGTAATAAGCTGAAACAAATAAAAATGCTCCATGTAGGTTAGGATCCGAAAATGTTGCCCAGCTTAACTTTATCAAACTGACAGTGGTAGGTGGTAAGCTCAATTGAATTAAACTCGTAGTTAATCTTGGGACCAAGGCAAACAGTAATACCATGACAAACATGATCAAGAACCCATACCTAACCGCTAAACCCATAGTGAAGGTGACCACAACTCTTGTTGGGGGGTTTCTCTACTCCTTCTTCAACCCAGGCTCCTAACTCTTTAGGTGCCCAAGGAACTAAAGCTCAGGTGAGCGCTGGACCCAGAGCAAGTAAGTGTTTCAAGCGAAGCAATTTTTCAATCTTCACAGTGACCAGGGTGGCTGGTGGGTCTAATCAGACTACACTCGAGTCAACTTGTGAACTGCCAGCTGCTAATCTCTTATACGTGTTTCATAACCCGCACGCCCATGCTAACACCCAGCCTGCGCCCTTTGCCGCGCGGGCGCCATGGATGGCGACCCGCTTCCAATGTGCTAACCTCATTTAATTACGTTAAATAGCATTTAAAAATAACAGTTCGCAGTGCTGGTAGACACAGCACTTAAAATAAGCAAGAGGTCAGAAATTGCTACTTGAGTAAAAGGCAAGTACATTAGCAGAGAAATATAGCTACTGCGACTTTCATTCAGTAGGTCTCGACGCGCCAGACCTTTCACCAAAAGCTATGAGATAAGAATCTGGTCAAACTAGATACTCCCTCCATCAGCAATCTATATAATAATACGCTTGTGTGTCAGTAACGACGACGACGAACGACGACGACGACCGACGACGACGACCGACGACGACCGGCGGTGTGTGTATTCATGAATAATTTATGAGCTTTGTATTGTTCGGTAAAGCGTCCTTCATTTATGGTAGTAGAACGTGCTAGTTACTTAAGCGGGTGCAATTGACTATGGAAGGCGGCGTAGGTTTCAAAAAGGAAGGCGAAAGCACGGAAGAGAAGGTAAAAGGTGATTAATCATAAGCGGATGGAATCTGCGAGGTAAGGCAGTGTAGGTTTAAAATGGAAGGGAAGAGAAGGTAAAAAGGCGAGCGATTAAATATAACTAAAATGTGGGTGGAATCGACGAGTAAAGGCGGGGGTTAGTTTTCAAAAGAAAGGCTAAAGTACGAAATAAATGACAAAAGGTTTTTCAATACAGAAATTCAGAAGCAGTAGAGGTAGACAAAGTAAAAGGGGGCTCCATGACTCGAGAAAAAGAGCTTAAGTTAGGAGAGGTGGGTAGAAGAAAAGCTCAGATAGTTCAGAAAAAAGAGAATGGAAACTTATGTAACCTTAACCAATGGTAGAGAATGATAACTGAGTAAGATAACTTGTGCTACTGCATTCTTACTTTGCAATACGTCAAGCGCCACTATGTGGCTGGGTACTTGCTAGTAATTCTATATTATTGAAAGAACACAACTACTATTGCGCGAGCATCAGCAGCGTGCGGAGCAATAGTTCAAGGGTCTGGTCTGCGAGACTATAAGGTGTGCCCATATTGAAGTAGACATTTTATCCATTTTACCACTAAATTTAATGAGTGCTTCAGCACTGATGGGTTGCTATAGTAAACGTTTTTAAACATTTATAATTTCATGTGACAGACTAAAGAAAAGGAAGCATATTATTATTAACGTGCTCTATTTGTAAATACATACTACAGTTAGTAAATCCTAAATTTTTGTAGTTATTTTACTGAAGCCTAAATGTAATTATTATTATTATTATTATTATTATTATTATTATTATTATTATTATTATTATTGTTATTGTTATTATTATTGTTATTATTATTATTGTTATTATTATTATTGTTATTATTTTTATTATTACTATTACTACTATTATTACTATATTATTATTACTACTACTATTATTATTACTATATTATTATTACTATTACTACTATTATTATTACTATATTATTATTATTATTATTATTATTATTATTATTATTATTATTATTATTGCATATATCATTAATAAGTGTAAAATCAAGGATAATTAGCTACTTCAATTTGTCAACACATTTTGATTGACTGATTTAAAATCTTAATTACTTCTATGATTCTGGCTATAGTACAACATATTCTACAGGTATTACAGGTATACAGACTTGAGTTTGTTCAGCATAGTCCATACACGTCTACTGACTTTGAATTCCATTGGTCACATGATTGATGACACTAGAATTGAAGCACTGTAATGAGATTCATGCTCCTTGGAGAATAAAGTATAGTACAACTGGAACTAACATCACTTAGGCAGACAGACAGACAGCCTTGACAGCAAGAGAGTTTTAACAAATGGATACAAGTAAGTATATAATTAATTGATGAAACTTCACTTTTTTGTTTGTTTGTTTGTTGTTGTTTTTTTAATAACAAATAGTGGCTTTAGCTATGTGTTCTGACTAAATGTGCAATAAGCAAATTATGAATACAGAGGAAGCAGTATTATTGTGTTGAGCAGAGCATCAGAAAATCTAAGCTCACTCTGCAATGTTTGTAGAAGCACCAGAGAATCCAGGGAACTATGTTGCAAGCAGTGTTGCAACTCATGGAGCAAGCCCTCCACAATACTTTCCTCAAACTCAACAGGTGGAGTTTGTCCATTTAGCCACAAAACCATTTTTATTACACGTCTGCATTATGTTGTCGTTGAAGGTGGTAGTCAGTTATGGTTCAGTCCAGCCACCACAACGTCCAGTAGATCCAGATATGAACACGATATACTTGTCAATCTTCACCATGCTCTTCTGCTGCTGGCCGTGTGGACTCATGGGCCTCATCTATGTCTTACAGGCAAGTCAACTCACTGAGCATGTGCATGTGTGTGTTCTTGCTCTAATTCGTGCTGATGTGTATATTGCAGGGTATGCAGGAACACTATCGAGGCCAGTACGTGCAATCAGTCAGAACTAATAAATCTGCCAAGAAGTGGGCCATCTGCAGTATTGTGTCAGGCGTGATCATTGTAGCTGTGTGTGTTTTTCTCACCATAGTTGGCTATGCAGTAGGGTTTGGCATAGCATTTAGTGCAAGCAATAATATAAGAACTGACTTTCCTCCAACATCTACTCCTATGCATTAATTTTGTTTGTTTTTTGTTTTTGTTTTTTTTTGTTCTTGTTTTTTGTTGTTGTTGTTTTTATTATGATAGCCAATTGTGTTTGCTTGTTTTTTGTTTTTTGTTATTTTTTTTGTTCTTGTTATTTTTTTGTTGTTGTTATTTTTATTATGGTGGCCAACCATAGTCTGGCGTAGCCAGACCCTTTACCCAACCGCTACGCGGAGAAGGGTCTGGTAACATTGGCATACCAAACTTGTTCTGCCGCCCCATTTCGGGCGGCGGTCAATTACAAGCTACAATTTCCCACGGAATGTAATTGAAGGGCTAGCTCACCTGACCACACCTTCAATTAAGACCAGTTGTTCGGCAATGGAGGCACCTTGTGCTAACTCAGAAGTTATTGTGTCATCAGCGTCTTTTGTAGCGAAGCAGCTGGGTTATGACAAACTAAAAGATTTGCAGGTTGAAGTAATTTTATCTTTTTTAACTGGGAAAGATGTTTTTGCTATTCTTCCAACGGGATATGGAAAGAGTCTGTGTTTTGCCATTCTTCCACTTCTACTGGACCATCTATTTAACTTTTCTCTTCCAAGCGTAGTTATTGTAGTGACCCCACCCCATTGATAGCCATTATGGAGGATCAAGTAAGATTTCGAAATTTCATATTCTTATGCATGCAGTATTGAACTCCTTTTTGTGCAGGTGGCATCATTATCACAAAGGGGTCTGTCGGTTGCAGCAATAAATAGCAACACTAGTGAAGATGTAAAGCAAGGGGTCTACAATGGAAAGTACAGCCTTGTCTTTTTCACACCTGAGTTACTGCTTCAGGAGAGACGCTGGAGAGAATTAATTACAAGCAGTGTTTACATGCAGAGAATAAAAGCATTCATTGTTGATGAAGCTCACTGTGCGAAAAAACGGTAAGGTTAATATCTAATGAGTAGAGCATGTCACCTAAAGACAGTATCAAAGTTTGGGTCAAGTTATATTACAATGAATTTTTTTTATATTTGCTTATGTTGTTGTATTTTTTATTTGGTTACATAAGAGCAATGATTATATTATGAATGGTAAACTTTACCATGCCCAGTCAAAGTAACTTGACCTTGCAAGGCATTGAATGTACATAAAGTGTTCTTGCTTTATAGTAAATGTTATACTTGATCTATTTTATAGGGGAGAAACATTTCGTGGAGCACTGCTTCGTATTGGCGAGGTTCGCAGCATTTTGCCTGAAAATACACCAATAATGGCATTAACAGCAACTGCCACTCGAACTCTTCAGAATGAAATTGCAAGAATTCTGGGAATGAAGAGACCTACTGTAATTTCAATGTCGCCATGCAAGAAACATATGATGTATGCTGTGGCAGCACCATACCAGTCTATTTCAGTGACTTTTCAACCTATATTAGTACAACTAATTAAAGAGAGAGTTAAGATGTCCAGAATAATTATATACTGTCAGAAGTATGAAGACTGTGCTGACTTATATATATATTTCAGGGACGAGCTTGGAGAGGCGTTTACAGAACCAAGTAAGTCCCCAGATTTATCCAAGTTTCGACTTGTAGATATGTTCACCGCAGTTACTGATTCTGAGGTAAAGGAACAAATTATAAAATCATTCTGCAATCCAGAAGCTCCTCTCAGAATTGTGTGTGCAACTGTTGCCTTTGGCATGGGTATTGACTGCCCAGATGTTAGAGAAGTAATCCATTTGGGGGTACCATGTGACACTGAATCCTACATTCAGGAGACTAGACGAGATGGTAAACCATCACTGTCTATAGTTGTACCTACAAATTTTGCCACTCGAAAATCTGACAAATATATGAAAAGATATCAGTATAATCAGACTATTTGTAGAAGAGATCTATTATATGGTGACATGGACAATTATGTACATGAAGACAATGGCAAGTGTTTGTGTTGCGATATTTGTGCAAAGACATGTAAATGTGGTGTATGTGATATGAACCAAAATGACTTTACTTTCTTACTGTAACTGTTTAAACACAAATTATATATGATGTATGTGATACTACACTTAATCTCGATGTTAAATGATCAATTATCCATGTTTTTAAGTCTTGTAAATTTATGGCATGTAAAGGGTCTCTTGGATTAGGGAATGAAGAGTATGTACGATGAGGAATTATATTAAATGATGAGGAGAGATTCTTTAAAATAATATTGATGTCCTTGTCTTCTTTGGGCTTCTTGTGCTTCCCAGATGTGGAAGAAACACCAGTATCTTGATCAAAATTTTGTAACACTGGATTAATAATACTTTTCCCAATCTTGTAATAGCTGCTTCTGTTTTACTGCTTCCAAGATTCTGAATAGACGTCTTAATGACACGATTAAGGTGCTCCATATGAAGATCATTCGAAATATTTCTTCCTGGTAAGCTACTTGTATTGACAAACCTTCCCCAAATGAGCTCGGCTGCTTGACGAGGAGGAAGACTAAAATCATGTTGAAGGAGAAGATTGAATGCTTCAATGGCGTAGTTTTTGCTTCCTGAGCTAATAAACATTGGTAGCATGTAACGCCAGCATCGAAGGACACGTTCACCATCACCTTCTCGTATAGCATCTGAGTACTCAAAATAAAAAAGACCTAAACTCAGCAAATTTCGGGCATACAAATTTGTTTTGTCAACGTATGTAAAGTCTTTGTGATCATTGAAACTCACATCAACAAACATGTCCACAATTTTCATAGCAATTGTTTGTATCAACTCAAGCCGATCTTCTTTGGGGAGCATCCAAAAATTTTGTGGGTCAGCCACATATAAATCTGATGGTACTTCATCCAGATTATCCATTTTCATCATTTTCATCCCTGCTGTTAATATCAGAGCATCAATCACCATGACAAAAAAGTCATCACATGCATTGAAATTGTCGTCACTACATTGGTCCGGTTGATAGCATTCCTGAGTTGGTAGAGAGTGCCATGTTCAGCTGACGATTTTGGTGAGTAATAATACCTAAAAATAAGCTATAATAACATACATTATTATAATATAAATTTAAAAAAAATTGTTCTAGTCTTACGCCTAGAAAGTTGGCCTTGGTATGCCAGTCCTCTATTACCAGAATTATGCCACTCAGCTGTTTTAGTGCTGTTTGACTGTTGACTTTAGCTTTGATAGCAGCTCTCGCTCTTGCCACAGTCAGTTGATCTCCTCCAACAAGGATAGGATGAAGAACAGTGTTTTCTTCCTGAACTGTCTCACCTGTACTAATGGTAATTTCTCCTGTTGAAGTGACTGCTGGTACATACTGATGTATGTGAGACATTATGTCGACCATTTCATCCCGCTTGTTCTCATCCTTCAACAACACACCTAATGGGACCTATAACAAAACAAATTAGACCTCTTAAACGTTGATAAAATTAGCACTTATTCACTATCACTCAAGCGGAATATGTAACCACGCCAATCTCTGTGCTATCTGCATACTTACCACAACAGATTTTTGCGACATTTCCTTTGAAAACTGGTGCTGAATGTGCCGGTTGACAACATCAGTACAAGCAAAGTTGAAAATTTTCATATGTGATACCAAGACTCTGGACACCAGTACAGCCATGTTACGCTTCAGTTCAGAATCATCTGCAATAGAAGGGAGCATTCTGCTAGCCATTACTTCATGTGAAAGTACTTGGTCTACTGGTGAATCAGAAAGTTGAGATACATCCACTCTGTTTTCCACAGCATAAAAATGAAAGTAGTGCAAGGACTGATTTCCCCCATCCGAACGCATGTATCTAGGCCGCACAGTTTTATCAATATTGTCTCCACATAACCTGTATCCTCGAGGTTTGTAAGGTGCTTCGAATTGTTCAGTCCTAGTGATCAGAAGAGAACGCTCATATACTGTCGGTGGTGAAACTGTCTGACATACTGGGCTATGTTGGGGGCTTTCTTCATCAGAATCATAGTCACTCTCACTGAAGCAATCATTATCTTCATCACTTTCATTTAATTCAACACACTCATCAATGTCAGTACTCTCAGAATCGGATGAAGCAATAAGGTCCTCCCAATCAGTATCTTTTGCAATTTCAGTGTCACCACCTTCCTCACAACTGCTATTCGTGACTTTGACAGTCTTTCTTCTATCACTTGTACTTGACATGATCTGTTACATCAGAAATATGTGAAGTATTTCATGCATATACAAAATAAATATTACCTCTCTATCTTTCAAAACTTCAAGAAATGAATCCCTCCAGTCAAGGACCACACCATCATGTCTTTGTCCCATTGAGACAAGTAGACGAGTCAAGGACATTGAAGACAAAGTTAGATTGAGGGGTTGGAGCCTGGAATACACCTGAAAAACAATGTGACGTTTCACACTTAAAAAATAAGCAAACATTTTTATGCACCTGTTTTCCACAATGCCCAGCATGAAGAATCAACATAATCATTTTCTGCACAAGACTCATTTTGGAACAACGACTTTTAAGTAGAATAGAGGCACAGGTACCAATTATTGCTGACTTTCTGCTGTTCTTTCCAGTGCATGACTGTAGGATGAGCTCAAAAGTTGGAGCATAAATCTTCAATTCCTCGACTACATTATCCCACTTAAAATTCATTAATGCTTCATAATTACTGCTTCGCAAGACAGAAGCAGTTTTCACAGAACACATTGTCCTGATTTCTTTCCTGAGCAGTCTGACAACCTTCTTTATCACTAGTGAAAATGTGTTTGGATCAGTAAAACAATGGTCAACCAGACCTTTCTTTGACCCTCGAGCAATGCATTTACCCATGTGCCGTCTATTAGGTGTCCGTATTAAATAGTTTTTGGACGTGGTTTTGTATCCAATGTTGATCTGATAATGTAAAGAGGGAATAAATAAATTGAAGTAGCTATCTATTTAAATTCCTTACCATTACAGACGGTGAGCTAGAATCGGAAACATTGACTGATGGTTGGGTGCATCTCCGTTTGCATTCAGATTCTTGACTATCAGGTGAATTTTCAGGGATAGAAATGGTATTGACATCTGAGCCTGATGATACTATGAGCTGTAGTGCCGCCAACAAACTACTTTCAAGTTGTATCGGTAGATTGTAGTACTTTTTAAATTCATTGAAGCAATGCTTACACATCTTGCCAGGATTATCAAGGTCCATCATAACTCTTTCATGTGGTATTCCTTGCTCTTGCAGTTGCTTCTTAATGAGGAACTTCCAGCCTAACAGAGCTTGGTTTCTGGATGCTGAATCACCAGTAGAATCAGGTCCAAGCTTTCTCCTGCCCCGAGATGACTTTGAAATGTCATTTCCACAGCCTACGCAATGAATGCAGTCGACTGAAGTAGCCATTACTATGCTACCTGCTTTTGCCGTTAATCACATTTATTGCGCGCGCTAGAACAAATTGAGGGGACAAGCGACGGCAAACCACATCCGCATTCCGGCAGAACAAGTTTGGTATGCCAATGTTACCAGACCCTTCTCCGCGTGTAGCGGTTGGGTAAAGGGTCTGGCTACAGACTAGGCCAACCATAGATAGAAAACGCGAAAGCCAACTGTGTTGTGGATGGAGGCAAAAAAAAACGTTGAAAAAAGGCGGAGTTTGCGCGGTGATAGAGGGGGCGGGGGGGGGGGGGGTGGGGGGATTAAAGGGCGGGTGGGTGGGCTATTATTGCGGACAATTGGTTGTGTACAGTCGTATAGTCTTTTAACCTTTTCTTTGCTAGTAACTCTCCCCTAGATTGGAAAATGAGCGACGGTGAGTTTGAGGCGTGGAAAATAAACGGGTTAGCTACAGGGGGGAATCGCATAAGTAAATATGGATTGTAGGTACAACTGTGATAGTACTGGGACTAAGAGTAAAGGTAGCTATCCTAAACAAGTCGCAATATTGTGTTGTTGTTTTTAGCAACTTGCTAGCTTGCAACAATTTCAGTGAGAAGTGAAGTAGCTAACAGGTAGTGAGGCCTAGTCCTGGCCGGTTAGCTCGGCAGGCTGTTTGAAGTTTGCTATTCCCTATGTAGCTCTGTATGCATTGGTGTTTTACTATATAGCTAGCTACAGCCAATTGCTTACTGTCACAGGAGAATGCTTGCTTCACTTCCAAATATTGTCACATATCGATACCGCATATGAACAAGTGTTACAAAGAAAGTATAGATTTGGAGTAGGGCGTGTCTATGTGTATTACTCTATCAACTTGAAGATTCAATCCACACAGGTGTTGTAAGTTAATCACATTTTTAGTCTGGCACATGAGTCCATTCAAGACTCAGTAGCGCATATGCTCTTTTAATGCAGAGAAGCAGAAGAGAAAAGACGAAGCAAGCTGCTATGACCTCACACAGCCGCTGGCAAGCCCTCCTAACTATGCTCCTTTGGTTAGAGAAGTAGACGGTAAGGACAACTGCTAGTTCAGACTTGATGACTGTGCAGATAGATAACGGCTTGTAAATTGGTGTAAAATCAGTAACATCAGTGGACCCAGATATGAACAATATCTACCTGTCCATTTTTACTATGCTCTCTGTTGGCTGGCCGTTGTGTGGTCTGGTGGGCCTTACTATGGCCATACAGGAGTTTCTGGACTGTTCAGGACTGAGGTAGAATGGGTGATTGTTTTTTTTTAATTGACAATAGGTGTGAATGGTGGTATGGAAACTCAGGCTAGGTGGTTAACCCAACAGGCACGGTCCCCACTTTGTGTAAACTCAGCCTATGTGAAGTTATGTTATTCTGGGCATGTACGTGTGGTGTGTGTGCATGTTTTGGCCAGGGCTAAGCTTGGATAAGTATTGCAATGGCTTGCCATGTTACTACAACATACCACTGAATCAGGGACCAATCGCCTGTATTTGACTAGAAAGAGGAACCTAACAACCATTATTGCAGGATTAACTAACATACAAAACTTCAGTTGTAAATTCACAGTGGGCGTTCTGCTTCTCTTGTGTAGTGATTTAATTTGTGTTTTCCTTTTAGGTCTTTGTTGTTGCGTAATAGCTGTCACTTCTAGTAACAGGATTATCTGAAAGTATAAGTACGGTTCAGAAAGAGTTTGCTTAGATAAACTATAGCTACATTGACGAGACTGGTAGGGGTAATTAAGTTTTTTTCATTTATCAAGTTTTTTTTACTGATTTCATTCAATTTTACTTAATCAAATGTATGATATATAAACTCCACAACAAGTCATGCCCAATGCTTAATTCAGCGAGCGAGCGAAAGCAGAGCGGAAGCTGACTATCAGTCGGTTGTGTTCAATTGAGATTCAGATTATATATATATATGTAGGTATGTATGCGTACGTCAAAAAATTCGCCCGCGACTTCTATTACGTAAGTAGGTTAAAGCGTTCACAGTTCCAGTATTTTCAATTATTCGAGCCGGAGAATCCTGCGCACTGCCTTACGCAACTTGTTTCAACCAAAACGTTTTATAGCTACTCTTTCTTGAAACAATTGTTAAGTTTTTGTCAAGCTGACGCTTCTTTGCCAATGCTTTCGAAGTTTATTAAGGTAATTTGTTATTTGTGCACTCTTCATGCCTAATTCATTGCTATTTTTACGATTTCCTTCACAAATCATCTTTAACTATACTCATTAATATATTACTCGCTCGCAATGCATTTGACGCTATCGAGCGCACCACTAGTAATTATGCACTGTCCTGAGTTTTATGGTATAATAGTATGGCGCATAAATTGCCCATTAAAAATGTATGGAAACTGTTAAATTGAAATTGCACAGGGCAAGAAAGTGTGGAACTAAGTGAAATAGTACAGGTAAGGTGCATTGCATGCAGGCTTTAGCCTTGGAAACGTACCGTTAGAGTGTTCTAGTTGGAGACTATGGCCTTCTTAGCCAGAAGCTCTACCTGTATTAGCAGAATGTTTTTTCAGGCAGATTAGGAGGAGCCATAGGTTAAAAATGAATTCCAGAGGAATATAATCCGGAAATATAGAGATAGTGAGTGACGATACAGTGTTAGCTATAGTGCAAATGATTTTACTATTAGAGAGTGACAGCACATGTAACCTGTGCTATTAGGGCTCAATAGCACTTTGTAAAGCAATTGACATAGCATGAGGGCCTTCTTTGGGGAAGAAAAGAAGACCACCCAATTATAATTTGACCTAAAATATGGTTGAATTGTAATTACGCCACAATATACAGTGTTGCAGTGTCTGTTATAACCCATACAAATGTTTGTATATTTGTCATTATAGGGTATGCAGCAGTATTATCGCGGGCCAGTATGGAACAATGCTGAGAGCACCTCAGGAAAGCTAAGAAGTGGACCATGTGTGGGATCATAATCCTGGAAGTTCATCTATGTGTTCAGTGTCATCTTCATATGCATCGTAGGCTATGCAGTGGACTGGGGACTAGGACTTAGCCTCAACAGGGACAAAATGAGGCTGTTCAAACCTTACAGCTCCTCTTTGGAACACCAGAACATATTAACTGTGCTCTATCCAATAACGTCATACAATATGTTTGAGTTTACTCTGTCAGTCAGTAGTGTCCATTGTATAACCACTATTTTCAATACCACCATTGATGGTACGGGGGGAGTCGTGCATATACGCGTATGCTAGATATAGATATAGCACACGCCGGGTGGATTAAAACACGACCGGACTAATCGCAAAAAACTTGGCACAGCGAGCGTGCATGCACGGACTTTGTGTAAACTAGTCTCTCTACGTCCAACTATTGATAACGATATATAATTGGTACTACCCTGTTTCTTAATTACAGTGGAAGAGAATATCTGTTACTTATCAAAGGTAAGAAAAAAAATAGCTCAGACAGCACTAATAAATGGGAATTATTGTTGTCAGTGATTGCTTCCATAACTTACACTTTAATAGCCATTGCCATAATAACAACAATGATAACACACACAATTACATATAGTAATAAAAAACCATACTACTAATATTGTACTGCTATTGGGTTATATTATTATTATAATATTTATTATTATTATTATTATATCATTATTATTATTATTATTCTTCTTATATTATATTTTATCTTCATTTATTATCTTTGTTATTGTTATTATTATATTAGAATATTATTATCATTATTATTATGAATTCCAGCTAATAAAAAATATGCACCCCTCCTGTATTTTGAAGCGTATAGAAACATGACTGAATGAATTTAGCTAATTTAAGAATACACAAAACCATATTTTCCCTCCTTTATTTGAAGCAGAGACATATATGTGTTAGTGACTTCTAGCTAGTTAAAAGAGTACGCAAACAGTTTTTTCTCCTTCATTTTGAACTATGTCTTAGAAATTTTTAACTAAAAGAAAGGGTTTCCATGCTGTATTTGGAAACAAGTCCTAGATATTGGTGTATGAAAGGTCAATAAAACGGGGGGGGTACTGATTTCACAATGAGGTGGTGGGCCAGTTTTGGTTCAATTTCCTAGAGTACACAAACAAACTGGAAACAGGCTAAGAATAAGTCGTGAGGACCTTAACATAAGGAAAACACAAAAACAATGTGAGGAAAACTGCGGGATAAAAAGAAGAAGAGTACTGTTGGCCATTGACACAGCTAAATTCAACTACACAGGATTTACAGTATACTGTCAAGTACTGCTAGATACTATCCTGGAGGGATCACCTTCAATCAAGAAGTAATTTGGTATACACACACAGCATTGATAGGAGCTAGAGTTTATTACTCTGCTATATCACAAGCAAAAGTAATTATATAACACCTGTTTGTGTGTTGACACTCATATTAAACATAATTGATGAATAGTGAGCTATTCTGGAAGGCTTTTCTTTGTGCGACTACTTTTTAAGTTTGAATGGAGAAGGAGCTTGGTCAAAGGGCACACCGGGGATTCACCTTTTATACCCAGAATGTTGTAAACAAGGCCATAAGAGAAGAACAACATTGAATTATAACTTCGAACTCCACGTTTAAGCCAGAATTCATCACATTGAACTGCTAAAATTATGTAGAGGGATACTTGAAGTGGATTTCTTTAATGTGAATGTAGAGGCCTGCATGCCCCATATTATATGGTAAATACATTATTAGTGAATGTTAGAAGTTTTCTCTCCCCCCCTCCCTCCCCCTTTCCCCTCCCCTCATCCCCTCCCAAGACGTAAATTTTAAGGAAGAAAAATTGCTAAGAATGGTGCCATTGTGAAGCAACTGCTCAGTTTTGAGTCATATGATTTTGGGCCACTTCTGATGCGATCCACCATCACAAATTTTACGAGGGGAAACTGTCGTACACTCATTAATTGATAAGGAGTCATCACTTCAGATGCGTCCACCATCACAAATTATACGAGGGGAAACTGTTGTACACTCCTGTCATACACTCTTTAATTAATAAGAAGTCACTTCAGATGCATATACTGTCACATAATATACGAGGGGAAACTGCCGTATACTATTTAATTAGCTAGAAAATTCATTAACATAATGTTACAGACCAATTACAAACTTGGACTGTTTTAAAATGGTCCAGCCATTTTAAAATGGGCCAGACCGTTTTAAAATGGGCCAGACCATTTCCAAACCTCAGACTGTTTTAAAACAGGCCAGACCATTAAAAAAAAAAAACAGGCCAGACCACTGGCCAGACCACTGGCCAGACTATTTTAGAACAGGCTGGTCAAACTATTCAAACCATTTCAAAGGGTATCAAACCCTTTTTAAAAGAATCAGATCATTAAAACGAGTCAGATAGTAAACCTGGCAAAAAACAAAAACAAAAACAAACTGCTAAATGTAAATAAGGCAGTTGCCAAAGCAGACCCAAGACACAGAACTCTTGTGTGTTCATAAATATTTTTTCTGAATAGAATTATTTTTAAAAAAATTGAAATAAAACAGATAGTCTTTTAAAAAGTTTGTTAATCTAAACTTTCACTAATCCAAGCAATTTGGGCATGCCAATCCTATTAAAAACACACTTGATCGTTTGTGTGTGTATCTGTCACTTGTCCATCTTCTTAAAAGAATGTAACTGAAAAGACCTCGCAATAAACTTCTATTAAATGAAAATAAAAATAAAAACTCTCACACTCACAAATAACTAGTGCAGGGATACAGAGTAGTCATACCATTATAATTATAGGAAAGGCTACAGTTTATCAATCTATTAGAGCATTAACGAAAGCGGAGTAAGGTGGGTCGCAGTCGTCTAGGGTGAAAACCTATAAGATAGGCAAGGTCATACAGTAGACATGACTATGTTCTCATGGTCAGACAAAAAAGGGAAAAAAAGACAGGTAGCTAAGTACACAAATTACAATGTGAGAAATGTATAAATATGTAATGAGTTTTTCAAACTAAACATTTTACAAATTTGAACTCCCTCTTGGTCCCACTAAAGTATTTACCCACACAGATACAAAGATCAACAAACAACAAGTTAGATGTTAATGAATTATGTTGCTCAGAGTAATCTCTTTTTCCAGCTAGCTCTGTGCACAACAGACTCATTACAGAAAGGTCACTAAAAATAAGGGGAAATATATTACGTCTAATGGAATTTTGAAAGGAGGGTTTATGTCTCTTTACCAACAATGGAGTGATATGATTTAAATCAGGCTATTATGCCCATAACCACATTCTTTTATTAACAATTCAAACTAAATTACACAGGACACATTAAATTAAAGGAAAAATACATTTTTCTCTTTTTACTCTATGTGTGTCATTTTAGTATAATCATCTGAAGTCCTGCTTTTCTGGCTCGCTTCCATCAGAAAAAAATAAATATACTAAGAACAGAAACCTGCCTTGGTGTCTATGTCCTTGGGCTATAAATAGTTATAAACCAATAAGAATTGTTTTTTACTGCAATTCACAAACCCTCGCAACTTGGGCTTCACCCTCGTGTCTTGGGATTTGTAATCACATACAAACTCAATATTGGTTATAACTATTACACATAGTACTGGTAGCACAGTTGGGTATTCAATAAATTTAGATCACGTTGAACCACTGTATCTGTTAAGACATGAGTCAGTTAAAACAGTATGAGTGTGTCTAATTTTTTTTACAGTCATTTAAAAACTTCACAAAAAAATTAGAAACTGCAATGTATTTTCTGTAATTTTTTTAATGTAAAGTGCTTACAGAGACAAAAAAATGTGTTTGTGTTGTGCAGCTTGGTAAGGATTGTACAATAAACTTGACCATAAATTAGTCATACCCCCCATGATAGCAGTAGTACAGTCTTAGTGTTTGCTGTAGCTCTTGCAACATTTCATACTGCTATATGATGCAGCAAGATGTAAGGACGCAAATGCATGTAAATTAAAGCTCCATGTACTTGCATTGTGCACTTATTTCAGTTCAAATTCTAGGAACAGTGACATTATTTCTCAAAGGTGACAAGGCAACACATTTGTCAGAGCGATTTAATATCTGATCTCAATACTCTGGCTCTGGTGTGACGCTGCCTGATGTGGCTACCACCATAGCTGTCTCCACGAATGTCACGTCACTGTCAGCTTTGTCTGAATCCACATTCATGTGGTTGAACTTTGACACAAAGGACTGCATTCGTGGCTTCTCTGGTGGACTTTTCTCGATGCAGCATCGTGTGGTGTTTATTGTGGCATGTTCGGCAGGTGTACTTGGAGGGACAGTGCGTGTAGCCATGTCCTTCTCCTAGACAGTTAGTACACAATCACTTCTCCCAAACAAACTTGTTTCTTTTGTCTACGTCATAGTGGGCAAAGGGTTGACACCAAACTAAGTTGTGCTTGTCTGTGCACAGAGGGCACTTAATAACTGGCAGCAATTTATTGGGCTTGCTCTTGGCTGAGCTGTTGGCTGGTGATGTGGAAGTGGTTCCAGAGGCATCTGGTGCCATTTGTTTGACACGTTTTCTGATGTATTCCTCGGCATCTTCTACTTCTTCAGGGGTCAACACTGGTCAAACTCTCTGTGGTGATATACTAACACAATGTAAACAGCAAGATTTCTGGAGGGTACGCTTACTGTCTACTATATCCTACTATATTCGGCAGGAAGTCAAAATATCGGGAGTTTAATTAACAATATTATTGGTTGTAAAAACGAGAAAATTTGCTATTATTATAATTATTTCAGCCGAGAATGACTGAATCATTAACATAGTAATCATGCCACATCCTCATTCTGTTATGCCTTGCAGATAAATCATCTAAGGCACTTGGAAATAATTTGTATTAGAATTGTGGAGCTATGCTACAACTGTACAGGCTAAATCACAAATAGAACAAAAACAAAAATAAAATAAAAACAGTCAACAGCGTAGACGAATATGTTATTATTTTGATCACTGCAAAAGATAATTGGTGAGTGAACCACTATAAGGGATGTTTATGTCAATTATTTCAGCTGTCAATTATTTCAGCTTTTTACTCGGCTGTAAACTATAATCACTTAAATGACAACATCTGGTACAATAAGCAAATGATGCAGTGCTGCTCATAGTTGATGTTTGGGAAACCCAAACACCTCCTACATATAAGATTATATCTCCTTAATCTCTATTAGAACCTCCTTCATCTATCGGTATACTAACACCATTTTTATCAGTGTCTTGTTCACGTACCAATATATCAGCACCTCCTTTATTTCTATCAGTGCCCACTTTATCTACCAGTACTCCTCTACCGGCCCCTTTGTTGTTCTAGTGAGTCCTTTTTATAATTGTTGAGACTTGGCAGATTTTTATGTCCAGTTAATTGAATAATTTGAGTTTCTGGTATACTATGTTTTGTGAGACAAGTCACATCGTTTTTCTTGCTGAATGGTTTGTTTTCATCCCAGACAATCCGGCAGTTGCAGCCATCCTCTTCATTATTGTGTTATCAACAACACTGATGGAGGCACTGATATAGATGAAGGATGTTTTTTTTTTTTTTTTTTTTTTTTTTTTTTCTATTACTTTGCTGATAAACAGACAGGAGAGGCCAACTAGCTTAGCTATTCTTAAGGCCTTCCTACCCAGCAAATGCCAGGAACCCAATCACAGCTGGGTGGACTGGTGGGGGCTGGTGGGGGCTGGTGGGAGGCAGATGGAAAGGAAAAATTGCCTGAGTTGGGCTTGAACTCAGGACCACGGGCCCTGAGCCCAGGACACAACCACTACACCACACAGCCACCAAAAATGCAGAGCCATTGATATATAGATGTAGGAGGCACTGATATAGGTGAAGAAGGCATTGATATAGGTGAAAGAGGCACTAATATAGTGAAGAAGGCACTGATATATAGAGGAAAGAGTTGGAAACTGATCAGGTAATAATGTAGTTTCAGACGTTTCAAGTTTATGTGATATATTTGGTTGTCTTATACAGGATTTTCTACTCAATTTTAAATTCCTTTTTATTTGCCTAAACTGAATCTCTTGTAGTAGCAATGGCTCTGCATTTTTGTGATGGTTCTCTGTTAGGGCTCTATAAACCAATTTCGACATATCAATGTCATCCGTGAGTTTGGTGCGCACATTGCTAAGACAAAAAAAAGTAAGGTATTAAATGCAGACTACTCATAAAACTGCGTGCAGACACTGAACTCAATATACCTTATAGGTGATGCTGACAGATAATATTAATGTAGAAAATCTTTTCGATACTGACTAGTTTTGTTCTAAAAATCTTAAGTGGTTAATCAACGTGTCTATTTCAATTGAAACCCGTCCACTATACATACCTTTAATATGCTGAATGGCCTTTTGTTTTCCATAAGCTCATTTTCAAATGCCACATACCATCTCCATCTAGTTGGGGGTTCTTTATTGAAAAAGGATTTGGGAAAATGTATATTCTTATGCAATAAATATTAATGTAATATATAATAATTTGGTAGTTTTTATGTATTTTGGAAAGTAGTGCCACCAGAGAGAACTTATCAAATCTGAAGTGTTGGTGTTCAGCTAAGTAATCCAACCAGACCAAGTGAAGGCGACTCGAAGTTTACGTATAGGTTTCATAATTAACCCGCGCATGCGCGAGAGGGTTACAGTAGTCACTTTGTCTGTACTGTGTGTGTGTGTGTGTGTGTCATTCAACAACGGATCTCGAAGACGACGGCCTTCCGGGCTCTGAAACGATGTAGAGATAGAGAAAAGTAAGTCCCTTTAATGTGCTAGAATTTTTTTGTTTCGACTAAGTTTTCAAGAAAAAACTAGTCGATTTTAGCCGTACGTACACGATCGTTGTGCTATTGCGTTACCGGTAACGCCCCTTTACCGCACGTTATAATCACGTGAGCTGAAAATTGCAGCTAGAGGCGTTACCTTCGCTCTGTTGTTTGTTTCTTTCTTTGTGTCGTCTTAAGTAGCAACTGTCTGTGTGTAAATGCTAAAGGTTTGAAATGATTTTTAACAGACCTTCGCTTCTACTGCTGATCTCTGCAATCCTACCCTGTGGCATCTATTTAATTGATTGAGGTTATCTGGTGGACATACGCTGAGGGTTTGCACCTCCTGGTGCTTCATTACTTATAGAACTGCTGGGGTCAGGTAAGGCCAAGCAGGATATTTGAACCAAATCCCCAATCCCCAACGGTCAAAACAAATTCATATCTGGTCTGCTAAGCTCAACCAAGAGACCTCTCATCTCTAGCAAGTGGGCATTCCCACATGAATAAGCTGCCAGGATACTAACACAGAGTCTAGGACTTACTGTATTTGCTTTTGGAAAAATATCTTGAAATTTTATAGACTGTTCAGCTGTCTGGGTAGCTGGAGGAACTTCTGAATATTGGAACTTCTGAATATTGTAATATTCGCTACCAAAAAAAATTAAAGTAGTCTCCTGTAGCATGCTAGATACTTGAAACAAATGGTGTGTCAAACTATTGAGAGGAGAGTCATATGTGATGGATTTAGTATTTTTTAGTTAGCAACAAAAACAGTATGGTAATTAAAATAAGAGACATATCTATAGCTATACCACATCATCCAGCCATTGGTTTTTCCTGTGTCTTTGGCCTCCATCCCCAGAGATTCTCCAAAAAGCTTCTCTGTTAACTAGAACGTTTTTCAGACCACTAAAGTTATCTGGGGTTGGCGTTGGCGTAATTTCAGTCACCACTTCTACAAGGGAGAAAGAAGCCAAAGACAGCTCGTGGCACGACCACGCGTGGAATTTTCTGCAGCAATTTCAGCTCCACCTACCACATTTGCTGCATAGTTATTGCCCTCTGCCTCCTTATAGCAGCATTCGTGGGTGTAAACTGATCGAGTTCAAAGGTGAAACAGTCGGCTCGGAAAAATTTCTAAGTCAAAACCTCGTCCAAAAAAAAAAATTCGCCCGCGCGGTCGGTCCGTGTTGTTTTAGTCAGATCCGCGCAAATCGCGCTGCTTTATTTTGGAGTAAAGTACAACATCAGTAACTCCGCTGAGTTGGAACTGGTTGTTAACGGTGGAGTGCGTCTGGTAAAATGAATGAAGGTGAGTGCGTTGGAGCTAGGGAAATATTTTGTAAGTTTGGGATCAGAATGTGATTGGACTTTATAATTATATTGGCAAACTTCCCAAGTGTTTCAATTCTTGGTGGTATTATTTCTATATCAAGCAATGGCAATGAATGGACAACAGCATGTAGCGGACTGTTTCCATACAGGTAGTAACATCCTGTGGCATACATAGGGCTTGGCTGGCACAGATGGAACTCGTGCAATAATGAATGGGGCTTGGGTGTTCATAATTGTAGATGAAGCTCTCACTTGTGCTGTTGTCTCCCACAGGAATGTGTAATATGTACTTAGTGCAAGTTAATATTTCCTAAGACTACTTGCGTTTTAAATCATATTTGTGATAGCTGTTATTTGTAGAGTGTTACTGTTGGGCTACATAATTTATATTAGCAATGTAAAAAAACAACAACAGTGAATTATTTGAACATTAGCTAACATTAGTATTTTGTAATTGATAAAATTCCAGAAAAGAAAACTATATCTGGCAATGATGAAGTTTCTAGTCCTCCTGATTATGTTCCTCTTCAAGATTTGGTTAGTCTTTTAGTAGCTAGCTAGCTTTAGTGTGGGTACTAGAGGTGTGCTTCAGCACAAATGATGATAAGCAAACTACCTTAAAGTTACTTAATTATCTTAACACATATTTACTTTTACTCACATTCATAAATAAACATCCTTATGTTAATAAATAGCTAGCTACTGGGGCTTAACTAGTTAGTGTCGTGTGAGCCCCTTTTTTTCAGAATGAATCCCTTTTTCATTAATTTCTTTCTTTCTGTTAAGTGAAAGAAAACGTTTATTGTTTTTCCTCATTCTCCAGTGATCACAGTGTTCTGGTGAACACATCTCATTAATTAGTTTAAAGTGTTGAGTCAGGAATTTTACAATTCAAGCCTTCCATTCATCCAATCTTTTCTGGACAGAATGTTGTTGTAATTGTAGTTGTTGTTGCTTTTAATAAGTAATTTTCTCTTCACGGTTGAAATTGACAATTATATATTCTATGCTCTTCATTTGTATAGTTACTTTCATTCGTTCAAAAGTTTAAATAAATCAGTTTCACAATTAACTGACTTATTTGCACATAAAAAAACTCTCTTTCCTTGAGAGAGAAGTATATCTGTTTAGACAAGAAAACTGGAGATATACTATAGAATTTTTTTGCTAAAAAAGGGTTTCATTCATTTTAATTATTGTGAACATAAAAAATTAGTTGCAAAATTAGTTTTACTTCTAAATTAAAAATTTCCTCCTTGCTATTAGCAGTTCATTCATTTCAGTTACATTATAATGCTATCTATGCTTTATAGCAGTTGACAAAGTAGGCCAAAGTTCATGTGCTTGATTGTGCCCCTTAGCCTGCCTACACAAAAGCCAAGTCTCGGTTCTATCACATCATGTGTGTATACATTATATATAGAAGTTTCTCAGGCATTTGCAATACACACCAACAGACTTGCAATATTTTATGGTTCAGTATGTAATAATATATGTATAAAACCCTCATTGCACTGTACTAGCTGACAATAGTGTTGTTGTAGACACAACCACATCCAGTGGACCCAGATATGAACAACATCTACCTGTCCATCTTTGCCGTGCTCTTCTGCTGCTGGCCTTGTGCAGTTATAGGCCTCATCTATGGCATACAAGTGAGTGCAACAGTTTTACTTGAGATTTAAAATGCTTCACATGTAACAAAAATCAGACATGAAAATTTTCTGATTGAGATTGTGTATTCCCCTCGTCCGTTCAATCCTACAATAACAGCACAAGTTGCCGTGGGAGTATTTAGAATTGAAAACATAATACACACATAATCATGGGACAACACAATAGCTACCACTAATTCAGTATCAGTTGTGCATGCATTTAGCTATACGAATAAAAGGACTGTTTGAAATAGGCTAACTAAATGACTTGCACACCACGTGTGAAAGATTAGAGCAATAGCTAAATGCTTGAGATTGATTGAAAATGCTGAGGATGAGAATTTTTTTTTAATGTATAAGCCAACACAACATGCACCAAATAATGAAGTTTATCATTTGATTGGGACCTAAAAAATATCTTAGGACAGTATAGTCTAAGATGCTAGTCAATTGCTGTGGGGCTGTACTAAAGAGATACACAAGAGTTGCATGTGGAATGTGTGTATGAACTGGCAGAGTGACATGTGCGCCCCGCCCCTATTATGCCTACACTGGTTTTTCTATTTGTCTTCCACTGGGCTTACCTTGGTTATATATATTATATATACTGGCCTTGAGCAAGCCCACTCTCAGTCACTGTTCAGCTTGTGCACCACTGCACCATTCTATATCACCTCCTTTACTTCAAGTATACATTAGTTATTCCTCTAATCAACCTTCCACCCTAACTCAGGAATTAGGTAGAGGGACTAGTAAAGTATCAGAAACAGACCAGTGGCCACTCAAGAGTAGTATAGTATCTATGGTGGCAGTGTACCAAGCCCTTCAAACTCCAGGAGCTTCTGCTAGAGGGGAGTTTCCTGAGCGACACTATGCTTCTGAGGCCGGGGATTTAAAGGGACTGACTTGTAGACCCCAGTTCCCGTGACTGGATTAGCTTGCACACAAGTTGTAGAGAGATTAGGAGGCTACACTGTACCAGTTACTGTCACTGTTAATTTGCATGATAAGTTGGTAAGTTTCCTTGAGAGCTAATACCAAGACTTAATACGTGAGACGTGCACAATATGCACCAGAAGTTGAGAGGTCTGCTACCCAATAATGCTCAATTGAATATTTAATGATACTTACCAGTCAGATAACCCAAATGTTATATATACCACCAATCATAGCCTGTCCAATGACTCTCATGTGTCACTATAGGGTATGCAGCAGTATTATCGCGGCCAGTATGACAATGCTGAGAGCACTGTCAGAACTGCCAGGAAGTGGACCATGTGTGGCATCATATCTGGAGTCATCTATATCATCTCTATAATATTCATAGTAATTTTGGGGTATGCACTGGGGTATGGTCTTGGATATGGTCTTAAAGACAATGACTAGTCATGTTTCCCTGAATATGACAAATTCTAACTTTCTGTGTTAGCTATCACTGTTCAGTTGTACAATAGCTACTTATAGAAAATGAAATCATAATGATACATTGATATGATCATTTATTTCGTGATCATGAAAGATAATATAATAATGTATATTGTTATATTAAAATGATTCATAAATATGGCTTATACCAGTAGTAGCTAATTAAAAGGGATTGGCTAAGCTGGATACCTACTGTGCTAACAATGTCAATTCTCAGCACACAGTTATGATGAGCATACATGCATAGTTGCCAACTTTTTAAAATTAATTTTAGGTACACCTCAAACACCGCCCACTTCTGTAAACCACACCTAAAACCACGCCCCAATTTCAAATTTCATAATAATAATATTTGGATATCAAATTTCAGTTTACATATTGAGTGCTTTGTGTGTGGCTTTTTTGCAATTTTTAAGTAGTTCGTCATCAAGCTGCTTTACTTTGTGGCAGCAATCATCACTGTTGAACTTGATAGACAATATTATAATAATATTTCTATGAAAATTTATTAGTGTAATGGAACAAACTGGAGATGAGAAGAGATAGTTTACTGCCACCAGAGTGAAGCTCCCAGGCTAATCACTAGAAGCTATTTTAGTTACATAACTCAAGCAACTTGCTGTTGCTTATATGTAGTTGTGTCGAAGTTTAAGCAAGAGAGCAAGCTAACTGACTGAAAAAGGTTCAGCCACAGTATTTAACTGAAACTGTGGCAATTAAATAAAAATGTTAAGTTATACAAAACACTCAAAAGTTGACAATCACTAGATGATGGGTCAACAGAAGAATGGCTACTATCAGCAACCTGACATACAAGAAACAAGAAGAATTATGTCTCTGACTGTGTGGTGGCCATCCAGTCACAGTCAGTATCCATGCGGATACAATTGATATTTTTCTATTATTAAGTTCTTCAAGTCTTGGCGGCCCACAGTCTTGCTCCCCATAGCATTGGCTAGTGAAGGCCAGCTTTTGCTGGAAGAATTGCACAACCACTGTTTTAGCATTTTACGAAGACACTTGTCACAGTCTTCATGACTGGCCTGGATACCATCCAGTATTGACACGTCAACTGAAGACCAATTTCATACCACTTGTAGTTGGCATCATAACACTCTTCAAAAACATCTCCTAATTATTCACAGTAAGTTCTGGTGTAGAGTTCAACAGTAGGTTCTGGTGTAGAGTGTGGTTCAACAGTAGGTTCTGGTGTAGAGTGTGGTTCAACAGTAGGTTCTGGTGTAGAGTGTGGTTCAACAGTAGGTTCTGGTGTAGAGTGTGGTTCAACAGTAGGTTCTGGTGTAGAGTGTGGTTCAACAGTAGGTTCTGGTGTAGAGTGCGGTTCAACAGTAGGTTCTGGTGTAGAGTGTGGTTCAACAGTAGGTTCTGGTGTAGAGTGTGGTTCAACAGTAGGTTCTGGTGTAGAGTGTGGTTCAACAGTAGGTTCTGGTGTAGAGTGTGGTTCAACAGTAGGTTCTGGTGTAAAGTGTGGTTCAACAGTAGGTTCTGGTGTAGAGTGTGGTTCAACAGTAGGTTCTGGTGTAGAGTGTGGTTCAACAGTAGGTTCTGGTGTAAAGTGTGGTTCAACAGTAGGTTCTGGTGTAGAGTGTGGTTCAACAGTAGGTTCTGGTGTAGAGTGTGGTTCAACAGTAGGTTCTGGTGTAGAGTGTGGTTCAACAGTAGGTTCTGGTGTAGAGTGTGGTTCAACAGTAGGTTCTGGTGTAGAGTGTGGTTCAACAGTAGGTTCTGGTGTAGAGTGCGGTTCAACAGTAGGTTCTGGTGTAGAGTGTGGTTCAACAGTAGGTTCTGGTGTAGAGTGCGGTTCAACAGTAGGTTCTGGTGTAGAGTGTGGTTCAACAGTAGGTTCTGGTGTAGAGTGTAGTTCAACAGTAGGTTCTGGTGTAGAGTGCGGTTCAACAGTAGGTTCTGGTGTATAGGGTATGGTTCAACAGTAGGTTCTGGTGTAGAGTGTGGTTCAACAGTAGGTTCTGGTGTAAAGTGTGGTTCAACAGTAGGTTCTGGTGTAGAGTGTGGTTCAACAGTAGGTTCTGGTGTAGAGTGTGGTTCAACAGTAGGTTCTGGTGTAGAGTGTGGTTCAACAGTAGGTTCTGGTGTAGAGTGTGGTTCAACAGTAGGTTCTGGTGTAGAGTGTGGTTCAACAGTAGGTTCTGGTGTAGAGTGTGGTTCAACAGTAGGTTCTGGTGTAGAGTGTGGTTCAACAGTAGGTTCTGGTGTAGAGTGTGGTTCAAAAGTAGGTTCTGGTGTAGAGTGTGGTTCAACAGTAGGTTCTGGTGTAGAGTGTGGTTCAGCAGTAGGTTCTGGTGTAGAGTGTGGTTCAGCAGTAGGTTCTGGTGTAGAGTGTGGTTCAACAGTAGGTTCTGGTGTAGAGTGTGGTTCAGCAGTAGGTTCTGGTGTAGAGTGTGGTTCAACAGCAACTTCTGGTATAGAGTGTGGTTCAATAGTGTAAGTTTGACAGAATGATTTCGGCCAATCTATCATAAATGGCAAATGATTTATCAGAAGGTACTGACAGAGTGTTAAGGGTTACCTGTCCTGGGCTCAGGTGGTCCATCTTTGTCATCATTTGTGGTGTCTGAATTGTCTTCTTCTGTGAGTATCATTGGTACAGCTACAAATACCAGTACAGTACACTATCAGTGTTCTTGTGGGGGATCAATCCCACACCTTAGCTACCTAGGAGAAATTAGTCTACAGAAATATTTCGTTTTTTTTTCACAACATGTAATTCAATAATTATTAGCAAATCTTCTCATTCTATCAGCTAATATTATGTTAATTAAAACTTAACCCGACATTTCGACTTCAATAATTATAATGTACTGTAGGTGGATGTGAAGCTATTGCAAGATTAAATTAACTGCACACTAAAATGTAATATTTCTTCAAAGAATTACCTACCATGCTGATTTATAACATCAATAGCATCAGCATGACCATTGCACTCTTTTGCTGACTCACTCAAACAGGTATGAATCCATTTCTTCCGGCCTTCTCTACCAGTCTTAACATACAGGACATTCTATTTTGGGGAGTATAGTATCTGTTTGAAAGAGGCTCTAAATCTTCACTGTTTGTTAAAATTACGTACTCCATGCGATAAATAGCAAGTACATTGATGTCTAGCCATGGTCTGATTCTCCTGAAGCACTGGTACCACACAGACTTGTTGAAATACTTGGCCTCTGGATACAGGCTATGAATTTTATCTGTAAAGATCAAGTAGAGTAAAACTAGATTAAAAGAATGTCCTACTACTGGCTAACTAGAGTAGTAATCCATTAATACTACATTAATGACTTCAGACATTTTGACTCCACAAAAAAATAACTTCATCAATGTGAGAAAGCTCATGCTGGAGTTAAGTAATTATTCTAATTGGGAATCTCTATCAGTACTTTATGATATGAGACTATTGATTCATACTGGAAGTGTGACAACTTGTACTGTGGTCAAGTTTTTCCCAGTGAAACAAATTATGCGAAAGAGAGACAAAACGTTAGAAACGCTCGGTCAAGAGCTTTGAGGGCGTTAGAAACTCCAGAAGAAAAATTAGTAAGGAGAGAGATAGGAATGAAAAAGATAGGGCAAGGAGGAGGAGAGCTAAAACGAAACAGAAACAGGTAGCAAAGTAAAGAATCTTTCTTTTTGAAAAGCCATTAAATGTTCCTAATTTATTTATTAGACTATCATTATGAAAAAAGCTACCACTATTGTTTTCTCACTTTGACAGTATTTTGTAGCCACACCCAGCATGCATGGAATAGCTGCAATTACAGTGAACATGCATCGCTCGCTTCGCTATTTTGCGCTATTCGAGCGCACCACTAGTTATGGTGATGACAACAAGTCAAGAAGCAAATGCTGTGTATCACGTGGTTACAAGCTTCCCTCATTGGCCATCATGACTACCTTTGCAGGGGTGGCGGAAGCAATTTTTCATTGGTCAGGCAAAACTTTTTGTCATAAAATTCATTACTTATAAGTAATTGTAACTTGTTAATATTAATAAGTGAAATAATTGATACACACACATAGATACAATGGACATAGTGAATCATTCAAAAATGTCCAAATACACGCAGTCGATTTTCATTAGAGCCAACAAACTCTTTAGCCACTTCGGATAAATCTATTGTTTTAACAATATCCTTATAGATGTCAATTATCATCAAATGGTTTAGTCTGGTTTGTTGCATTGTGCTCCGTAGATAGCCTTTAACTCTCTTCACTGTGGAGAAAGACTGTTCACTAGCTGCATTTGTACCTGGTAGAACTAAAATTAGGCGAGCAAGCCAACATACTTGCTTGTAGAATACTCTTTGACTTGACGAAAGATTACGTAGGAATGTGATGCCTTCTTTTAAGGTTATACTCTGATTGGATACACTGGAGAAACTTGAACCAAATATTTGAAGTTGAGTTGAAAGTTCACTTTCATTGAAATCATCTCCATACATGGTAATAACTTCTTGAAATTCCACCGAGTAATCACATTTGTTAGCAGCTTTTACAAACAATTGTTCAAGGTTTTTATACATCACATAACCGGGCTGATCAAACCTGTCTTGGATGCTTGTAACTGCAAGATCCACGGCTTCAAAATATATTTGCCGATAGTGATCTTCAACAGTTGTTGAAAAATAGCACTCTCCATCTCCTATTTCAAGCCGCTTTGGTGCTTTCCTTTTTCGTGGCAGCAATGGCTCATTAGTATCTGTTCGTTTTTGCATGCACTCCACATACTTCCAAAACAACTCAAACATACTATCACTTCTCATATCCTTTAGGGTCTGAATAGTTTTCTCAGCAATATCCTGACCATCAGCAGCAGACATAGACTCAGCTTGAAGGGATACACTCAAATTATCAGTAATTTTTAATATTCTTTCACAAAGGTGAAGCCCAAATAGTAAGTGAAATTCAGACATTTGAACTTTCATGCCAATTATCCTTCCCTTGATATCTGCAAGTAAGCTCCCCTCCAAACTTTCTTCCCATAATAACTTTAAAACAGAATAATTCTCAAGTATGCTTCCAATAGATGCCCCCTTAACAGTCCACCTAGTAGGACAAAACGACCGGATTCCAACAGCAGAAATTGAATCACCCTCGGAATTAAGTCTGGCCTTGATTTTGTCAAACATAACATTTCTTTTTGGTGAGAACTTTACTACTTTAGTTATTTCTAATGCAACTTCCATGGCATCACAACAGACCTTTGATTTCTTCATGGTAGTACTAACAGCTAAATTTAAAGCATGACCATAACAATGAGTATACAGAGCACATTTCTCTTCCAAAGCCAATTTTGCTGCTACACCATTCCTGCTACCACTCATGTTACTGGCCCCATCATAGCACTGTCCGCGACATTGTGATAAGCTGACATTCATACGAACAAGCGTATCCTTTATAGCATGAGTAAGGGATTCAGCACTAATGTTATCCACTTTATAGAGTCCAATAAAGTCTTCATGATCCTCCAGTTTTTCATCTACCCATCGAATGCAAATTGTAAACTGTTCGTTGTTTGCAACATCAGTGCACTCATCTGCCATTATAGAATAACAAGCACTTTCTCGTATATTTTGACTCAACCTTCTAAGAACTTGAAGGGCCATAATCTGAAGACATTCATTTTGAATGTCATGGCTGGTATACTTGTTGGTTTTTCTTTTCATCCACTCTTTCACCTCCGGACAATCATAACAGCGAAGCAGCATTAACTCATGAAAATTACTTTCCATATCCTCGCGACGTCTTAAAGGTATGCCTTGACGAGCAAGAAAAGATAAATTCTGTAAAATAATTAAGAAAATCCTTCTGTTTCCTTCTTTTTCTTTTTTTTGTGCACTACTTACAACCTCTCCAATGTCACCTAATAACTCTTTTGGAAGTGTAACAACAGCTTCAGTGGCTTCTTTGTGAGTTGCACTTGTTTGGTGTTTTTTAAAAGCTGAAACACCTTCTTTCCAATAAGTAAATCCCTTCGAAATAAAAGCTGGTTCTCTTTTGGTACTGGTTAAAAACTTGGCCTCCATAGAAGCACTCATGCATACATGGCAAAATGCAGCATCTTGTTTGATGTCATAATGCAGCCATGGATATTGAATACACCAATCTGCTCTAAAAGACCTGTATTGTAAATCAATAGCTAATGATTATAATTATAGTATGCTAGTAACTCACAATAAAAGCTTAGCTAGCTGACTGGCCTCATTTAACAGTAGTATGGCTCACCTTTCATCTTTTCCGGTACCAAACTTCCTCCTGGGAAACTTAAAACACTTGTTGGGGTGGAACTTGACTGGCACGCCACCACAAGAAGCCATATCTAACTCCTCTCCACAAGGAGTATCCACCTCGCCACCACCAGAAGCCATACTGTACTACTGCCACACTTACTCACGATCGCAAGCTTATTAATAATTTTCTCACGATCGCAAGCTTATTTTTAAAAAATAGCGATAATGTCGAGGAATAAGTTAATACTTTATTTCGTTGGGACAAAGAGGGAAAAAAGTTTTTAACTGTGTGCTCCTGGATTGGTCCGGCGGCTGCCGGGTCTGCCGGGCCGGTTCCGCCACCCCTGCTTTGGAATACTGCACTTCAATCTGACCAAGAATCCACGCTTCAACTACTATTTCCCAGTTTGTGTTGGTTCCAGCCACGGTCGTAAAACCTAGTCTGGCGTAGCCAGACCCTTTACCCACTGATCGCTGCGCGGAGGGAAAGGGTCTGGAATCATGCAATACAGCGAGTTGTTCCTATCCGTTACAAAATTTCAGTAATGATGAATATCATTAATGACGCTTTGTGCCGTATAATGACGTTATATGACGCAATAATGGCTATTTCGCTCAGAGAAGCTGCCAATGAAGCTGTTGCGAGGCTCGGCTATGATAGAGGGATGAAGGAGGAACAATTGGAAATTACGACTAAGTTTTTATCTGGAAGAGATGTTTTTGCTATTTTACCTACAGGTTTTGGTAAGAGCCTGTGCTATGCTTGCCTTCCTCTTGCTTTCCAACTGTTGGAGGGCAATCAAGGGAAACAGATAGTGATTGTAGTTACACCACTAACAGCAATCATGAAGGATCAGGTAATTTATTGTATTTTTTAGGTTTATTGTAACTTTACCATAATACTGTTCGGAAGCCATATTGCTAACTATACGCGTAAGATGACGTAACCGGACATACACTTGACGAAGTCTCATTACATCCTGTTGGAACAACTCGCTGTATTGCATGATTCCAGACCCTTTCCCTCCGCGCAGCGATCAGTGGGTAAAGGGTCTGGCTACGCCAGACTACGTAAAACCATAATTTTTTACTGAAATTCGTGAGGCAATAAAATCCGCTGTGACACCCACGCTAGGTTTAACTGGCTCAAAAAAAATAAAGCAATTAATTGGATAGTTAATTTCAACAGATAAAAGCATTGAATAAAAACAACAACAACAAATATATAATTTCAATGGAGATTAGTTATCTGGGAAAAAATTTACACTTGAGTCTTCAACCAGTTCCAGAATATCCGGGTGTACTAGGGTACCAGTAAACGAATATATAGTGGAAAGTGATCTGCTGGATAAACGGATGCTTCTCTGTAATTTGGCTTGATAAGAAAGGCCAACTATACCACTGTGGGAAACACAGACATGAGGAAATTGAAGTTGTCTTTCCAATATTCGGAGAGTGTTTAGTCTCAGTTTACACTTTAGGCCAGAAGTTTCTGAGTCATTAGGTTGTAGAACTCTACCAGTTATTAGAAAAACTTGTTTCTGCTGTGCTTTTACCCAAACAATATTGCCTGAATTGTTGAGAGCAACTGATGCAAACAGACACGCACCATATTGGGAGCATGGATCAATCACAGACTGAAAGCAGATGATGCTTCCCTTCAACTGCCCTACAAATATTGAAAAGGACATTTCATAAGTTCTAACGGAGAGAACTACAATTCCGTGATCATTTAAAGATGAGGATGCATTGCAGCAGTTTCTTTTAAACAATGTAAAGTTTGAACGCCAGCTGATTATGCCATTACTTTCATTGACACAACCGATACGATATAGAGTGTCTCTTCGAATGATTCCCTTGTCTACAGTAACTACAACTGTTCCTCTGTTGTTTAAGGTCACATAAGGATTTGAGCCAGAAGAGAAGTAGAAGGGAGAGCCAGTCCATTTTATAGTGTGAGTATCTTTATCAAACCTTCCAATATGATAATAACATCTTTGGAAGAGCCGTGACTGAAAGGTCTCTACAATAGTTCCACTGTCGTTAATTTTTATGACGGAAAGTTTTCCAGAGTAATAAGATAATTCTTTGGCCATCCAATTAATCTCTTCACCATCACTGCATGACCTTCCAGTACGCCAGAATGTGTTTTTAGAGTACCACTTGGGCTTGTATGTCAACACAACCTGTCTTTCTTTGTTTATGTCAATATTTGGAGCCTCCACGTTTAAAATTCTTGTAAAAGAAGATGTCTGAATAAGGAGGAGAACTGGTGGTATGCTATCTAAAAAAGAAGAAGAAAAATATTTGAAAAAAGAGTTTTGGTTTGCTTAAAGTACTGAACTGCAGTGACTTTTAAAACCTATACAGTAGTATTTAAAATGTTCAACTTACTTTTATCAAAGGCCTTTTGATTATGTAGTATGACATGGTCAACTCCGTGCTTCTCAAAAAAATCTCTGTTAGAATCTGTTAGTAGCACTTTATATAATAATAGAGCATCTCTTCTGTGCAACCCCCAAGAAACAATGGTGCTTCCTCGCGATACGCCGTGAATAACTAATGACATAGATCCAGAGAGACAGTGTGAAAATTCACTGATAAACGCTAGGCGAAAATCTTCTATATCACCGAGAGTGAAGTCAGTTGGGTCCTTGTGTAGTTTCATAGACACTGCAGTATGAGACAGAGGAAGATTGCCAGCACCGCTTCTTTCCCAGGCATCGAGAATGTGATGAAGCGGTACCATTCCGCGAATTTGCTGAAGATGGTACAGATAGGACTCCAAGTCTCCTGTGAGTTGATCACCTCCAAATTCATTGAGGGCAATTTTTATGAGGCTGAAAATTCTCACATAATCACTTTCATTTGACAATATGGAATACGAACCTTCATTGAGGTTCTCCAAGAAGGATTTGTATGTTGGCTTCAAATCGCATGGTAATTTCGGAAATGCCTCGATGATGTGACTGGCAGTCACAACTCCACTCTTCATGTAAGTGATGAATTGATGAATAAGTTGCTGTAGGGCATGAATTGAAGGACCTGCAATTCTTGACAGGGTCGAGTTTGAAACGATGCAGAAGTGCTCCTGTGCAAGTTTGGTCAATGAGTAATATGTGTCTCCAAGACCTAATTGAAAAGAAAATGATATAATTTTAGCTCTCAAAGAACTCTCAAATAATCTGTTCAAGCACATTATAATTTGCCTCTTCATGAACGAAAAGATTATCAATTTGATAAAAGCCATTGTTTTTGTTTTTTTTTAACTTTGTTGTGGTTTGGTAGATCAATGAACCTGGTTATAATATAGTGAGTTCATTGGCCAACAAGTACATACCAATTCACCATTTAATAGATATAAACCATTTAAGTTTTATTAAAGTAATGACACATCAGTATCGCTCTATTGATTTCTTTATACGTATTCAAAAAATAAAAATTCTTACGTTCAGACTTTGAACCTCTTGCTGGCGGCATATTGACAGAGATTGGATACACGGAAATTCCTTTTAAAGTCACTGCAACGACCTCATGCTCCTCAAAGAAAGTGTAACACTCAGGTGAACACACCTTCTTGATGAATACTGGTATAAAGTCCCTGGCAAACAGAAACGTAATCTGAAAACTCCCTTTTTTGAATTTATAGTAGAACAATGCGTATTCTGAAAGAGGGGGAAGAAAATAGCCACAGAATCGTTTCCTAATAGTGTTTAGTCGTTCGAGTGTGCACTTCTCTGTGTTTATATCTATTTTAATGCACATTTTGTCATATTGCAAAGGAGAATCTTGTCTTCCAGGCCAGAACTTGATTAGATTAGCAATTGTCGTTTTTTGCATAAAGTGTGTCAATTCAGTCACGTATCCTGTCATTTTAATGCGAAGATCAGAACTTCCCACTTTATTAATAATGTGTTCCAGTAAGTAGTAGTCCATGAAGTTCCACAGCTTGTTATCCAATTGCAAATGGACCTCATTCACTCTTTTTATCTTCTTCAATTCGTTGATCTGGTGCTGAATCAGGTCTGCTAGTTCTCGCTTCAAGCTGTAAGGCAACGAGACCAAATGTTTGAGAACATCTTTTGTCTCCATGTCCTTTTCCACTATTTCTTCATGGAGACTACTCGAGATGGTACAGAAGAGGTCTTCCAAGTGTGAGATCTGATAGTCAGTGTTGACATCACCAGATCTAAAGGCATTTTGTGACACTGGAAATATAGGAATAGTATATGAATAATATTAACTTTACAACCCTAAATTTTGTTTTTATTGTCAATTTCCGAATGTTTTGTGTTGTCTTCCAAAGTACATGTTCAACTGGTTCCAAACTTTGTACAGACATGAAGACATCTCTACTCATCACATATTATGTGATTTTAAAATTTTATCAACATTCATGTACTTAATTTATAAGGTGTGAATTAACATGCTTTTTTTTTCACTTGAGTGTCAAATTGCTTTAAAGCTGGAATTTTTTTTTGTTAAATTCGTGTCAAATACCAATACTGATAAAGGCATGATCATAAGAGACTCTAAATTGAAAGTACTGGTCTCTCAGCTTACACAATTTGTACATTAATAATTGCTAGAATAATGAAGATTTCAGCTAATCCAATTACCTGGCAATTCTTTCTGTTCCAGGTCATCTTCTGGAGGAGGCACAGAAATTACATCTCCTCGATTTACTACAAAATAAAAAATTATTTCATCATCAACTCCTGACTTTCTAAACTCAAATAATTTTTTATTTACATTACTACTTAACAAACTAGCCAAACATTATTCAGCACAGCCTCTTAATTTTACTCACCTGTTTGCTCTGATGAAACTTTATCAACTGCAAATAAGTAAAAAATGGGATGTCAATAATTGTAAAACCTGCAGGTAGCTATGATACGCAGGTAGCTATGATACGCAGGTAGCTATGGATAAGACACGCTCAGTGGCATATCATAGAATCATAGAATAACAACTTAAACTTTCTGATGCAGCCACAGCAACAGTCTTACCAAGAATATTGATCTCAGCGAGGGCATCTCTGTGACCTCTAGCTTCTTCTGCAGACTCATTCAATGCAGCATAGAATGCAAGAAACCCGTATCTTCCCGACCTCTCCAGCATACTGACCATGAACGCCATCCTGTCTTGAGCCTCGTAGTGAGGGCTAGTCACCAGCTCCATGTCCTCACTGTTTCTTACTACACCATGCTTCATCAAGTATCCTGTGAGGACTCCAATGTCCAGCCAAGGCTTTATAGTAGCAAAACATTGGAACAAGACATCTTTGGTTAAATATTGTCCTTTGGGGTATTGTGCGACAATGTCATCTGAAAGAAATTCATATAGCTAAGTAGCTCACTACAAGCTCCCAGAACTTATACTATACCTGTTTCCTCCCAGAAGGCATTCATTGCGTTGGCTTCCATAGCAAGGTAATATTATTTTACCACAAGAAAAGTGGTAGTGGGATACGCCCCCTTTTATTTGGCCACGCCTACTCACAAATTGCGGAAACATAAATTATACGACCTCCGCGTAGTATCCTCGCCACCCCTCTCGTCTGGAAGTACTCCCTGACGTCTGGAAAGTAGTAGTACTCCATGACTCACTGGGTTGCTTAGCTATCTAGTGTTTTAGATTATTGCAATTAGCTGCTGCGGCTCTGCCCCTTCAGAAATACATATAATCTGATTCCTCCTCTAGCTAGCTATACCTGCTAGCTATGAGCGGGGCCAGTACTGCAGGTTGTAGGTGTAACCCTGCTACTTCACGCGTTAAGGCGGACATTCCTCAGGACTGCTTGAAGTTGCTGCGTGAAAGATTAAATGCTAGTGATGTGAACTACTACTGGGAAAATTTTGTGAAGAAAGGCACCATCGAGGTAAAAAAAGATGCCTGCGTAAATGTCGAAGATTTATTGGAAGAACTGAAGCATATAGCTGAAGAAAATGGAGAAGATGTCAAAAAAATCTTGATAGAAATGTTTGCTAATGGACACCACCAGGAGTTAGCCAAAATTGTGGAAGAAGCCTTCGGGTGTCAGGCCAGCAAACTCACGCTCTTAAAACCCAACACTCTGGGTAAGTGATAGGTGCTGGCTGACGGACTAAGTTGACTGATTACCAGGGGCGGATCCAGCACTAGCGACAGGGAGGGGCCCAAATATATTTAGGTCAAAGTCACAAAATTATTAAATATTGTTTGTGTATGATTTCAATATTAATTTATTAATTTATGAGTGAAGAGCATAAGTTAATGCAGTTGACATATAAATTGTATTGCCTGTATTGGTACATTCATCCTTATATAGATATTTTTTAAAAACTTGGTTGGGAGGGGGGCTAGCCCCCTCGGGTCCCCCCTGGATCCTCCCCTGGACTACTACATGTTCTACATGTAAATTACAATGAAATGTGGACCAGATTGTTTGTTGTTGTTGTTGTTGTTTTTTTAAGTTTTTTTTTTTTTTTTTTTTGACTAGACTTATCAATGTAGTTTTTTGTTTATAAGCGTGGTACAATTTGTCATTCTTTCAGGTGATATTTTGAAGAAATATCCAAGAGCAGCATCCTTTGACAAGGTGGTCCTGTTCCAATGTTTTAGAAGAATCAAGCCCTATCTGAACCTGGAGGATCTTTGTGAATATCTGATGGAATACAATGTCATTACAAATACTGAAGATAGAGAGCTCCTTACCAGTTCTTACAGGCTGGTACCAGAAAAAATGACATCTCTGATAAAGTTGCTGGAAAGAGCTGGAGCCTATGGCTTTGCAGCGTGCTATGCCAGTCTGAAAGAATCCAGTGAACAAGACAGAGGCCATGCTGAAGTAGTTTATATTATCGACCAACATGGTACGGTGTGTAAGCTGCTGCTCATATCAACATTCCATTTGGTCTGTAGTTCTCATTCCTGATTTTACCAACGGTATGCCATTAGGTATCATACATACAAAGATGTTGTGATAAGGTGTAAGGGTATCAGCTACCACTGGCTATGGCTAGTATAAACAGATTACTATGGCCTCTTAGACACTTCCATAAGCTTCTACTGGGGAATTTTATTTTATGCTTGCTTGATGCTCGATAACATGATGTGTGGCCTCATTTGTGTGGGTGCATACTTTTCAATAGCACTAGTTTGGAGTGCCTGCATTGGTTAGTGACTGACTTCAACAATATTCTCCAGCTATGAAGTGAATGGCGTAGTACGCTTGACTGCCTTGAGCATGAATATATATATGTTCTGCTCTTTTTATGAATTTGCACAATCTATAGATTGTGCTACACATTCTGTAAATTCATGATTGGGTGTCGATCTATAGATTGTGTTGCACAATCTATAAATTACCATCCATATCAGGGTTTTATACAGGATTTTTTTCTGGGGGGGGAAGGGGGAAGAGTTTAGGAAGGAGAGGGGGGCCACATGTTTGTTTGACCACACCCACTTTTGCTGAAACTACACCCATTTGATTAAAATTGTCTCGGGTCTATGAATTAGTCACATCAATTTTGGAAGACTAATGCATATTGCAATTGAAGGACCTCAATTAACTGAAGTGAACTTTCACCAAATATTAGATATATACAAACAACAAAATCACATAATACCATTATAAACCACAGAATACCGTTAAGTAGTAAATATTATTAATTTATTTCATGAACCCAGGGCACCCCTACCAATGAAACCCTTGCACATATTAACCGATTAATGCCGAAGGACGCGAAAACGCGTCAATTGAGAAAAATCGATGCGTCTTCGCGTCCACTTCGCCCTACAGCCTTGTGGAGTCAAGAAAGCCACCAATCACAATTGCAGACAGTTCTATATTGTTGTAAGCATATTTTAGGCTTATAAAATACATAGACTGCCATAAGAAAATGTTGAGCAAATTTTGTCACAACAATAAGACTTCTTTCTGATAAAGTATAAATTGAAAATATATTTCATAATATAATAAAGGTACACAGAATAATTTTTTAGAAACCAATATTACTTTAGCTATAATTGCTCATGATAAGACAAGTAGAAAGCTATCTTGGCTAGTGGAACACTGGCACTTCAGCATCCTAGTGATGAAGACGATATTCTTGACCTGGCACAGCATGGCAGTGACAAGGATGGCAGTGACCAGGATGGCAGTAACTCTGGTGGTAGTGACGAGGAGTTTGATGACAGCAAGAATGACTTCAGTACTGATGGGTGTAGTGACTGCAGTAGTTACTAGATGGTCAAGGACTCTGACGAGAGAACGGAAGTGGACATATACTTCTATTATGCTATGACTAGTTGCACTTGATAGTAAGATCACCAACTATTCTGTCAACAATGCAGCCTACCAGCACATCAAAAGTAAAGACACCTTGGAGTACCAAACTGAATAAACTCAAATATTCTATCATTTCTGTTATGTACCTGTTTTCATACACAAAAGCCATAAAAAGCTTCTCTGTTCACAAAATTTATAACAGATTGCTTAGTTCAAAATAAACCACACCCTAAATGAATATCAACAAATTCTTCCTGAATGCAAGACAGATGTGTGCAAAAACGCTTTCTCTTACCTCTATGATCCAGTAGCAAACTGCTTCAGCCATGAAACCATACTTCCAACCTTACTAGTGTGCTTACTAAGAGCCTCGGCGTGATGCCATAAAAGTTTTTGCCAAACGGTGCGAGTACTTTGTTATTTTTAATTCGGGAACAGCTCCTTAGCGTCGAATTTATGCTTTCCCAATAGCCTAGAGCGTACTCTATCGTTCGATAATACTGTCCCCGAGGCAATCTTCAAACGTTCGTCTTCTTTCTCTCGCTTAGTGTCACCCTCCCACCAAGCAATCAATCTTCTGTGTCTCGCATGCGCCCGTGACATATGGGGTGCTAATCTATACATTGTGCAGTAGAAATACACAGAATTAGCAATACCTGTGGTAGAATGCTCCACCACATTCAACAAACTTATTAGACTAATTGTTCATTGTAATTTCTTTTCGTTTGTTCATTTAATTATTCACTTGTTCATCTGCACTTCATTCACTTAATTAGTTCATTCATAGTTCATTTAGCTACAACACACCACTCTATTGTTCTAATTCCTCTGAATGTACATTGCACCATCCACACATCCCATGCTTACCTATTTATGTACTACACCTTTTTTCCTTGTTGTCAAAATTACCTTCAGCTGAGTTACAGTCAAGCCAAAAAACTGTCAATCTGTCCAAGGGAAAAGCTAGGTTGAATCCTTCATTGCCTTGGGCTGGTAGATATCCCCTGCTATAGCTTTTACCTGCTGAGTAGGAGAGGTAGTTCTCAGGCAGATCTTCTAGCTGATCCACGACAATACCACATAAAATTTAACTTCTATTGAAAAGCTAATGCCAGAAAGTAATTTTACACCCCATGAAACCCTATGTAAGATATATTACACACATTTATTTCTGGAATATTGGTCAACGAAATTAAATAGCCACATTTTCACTGAGTTCCTCACTATACTAATAAATTGCAAATAGTGATTTTATGAAAATTTATTAGATACAAATAGCTAGAAACTATTAACATATATGTACTATGGACCTAATTTTACAAGCCGCATGTCTTATATACTCGCTTATGCTGTGATAAAAATTTAAGGGTGCCAAAATTGAATTATCGATTTATTGTTATATTGGTGCTAATTTATAGATTGTGCAGTACATCTATAGATGAGTTGCACAATCTATAGATTGTCACCCAATCTATGAATTTATAGATAAAAAGAGCATAACATATTCATGAGAATTTGTTAGTTAGGACTACTCTGCAGTATGTTTACATGCAATGCATGTGTTTATGATTGTGTGTGTGATTGTGTGTGTGTGAGGTGCCATATGATGTCAGTATTGTTGTGTGGATGACACTCTTTATCTTATTGTTGACGGTTATACATGAGAATTATGTTACTCTAACTTACCTGAAATAGTAGTTTTGGCTGAAATTCAAATGAATGCATTTGTGTTTGTTTTAGTTCAAGTAAACCTGCCTCCTAAGAACAAGCCTGAACTCACTCAAACAAACAGTACGTTCATTTTTTCACTTCATTTTTCTTATTTTAAATACAATTTGTTTTGCTTAGCCCGTGCTATTAGCAGAGATGTGCTCCCACAAATAAAGCATCTCCTAGATGAGAATCTCTTGTATGAATATTTAATGGAGTATGGGATTGTCAGAAGTGGAGAAGACATGGAACTAATCACTAGTTCTTACTATAAACCTGAAGACAGAATATCTTCACTGTTTGACATTGTTTTTAATAATTGCCAAACTAGAGGTAAGGCAGAAGACCGCGCAGGTGTACAGACTTTGACAGAGGTATATTCTTTGCATAAAATCTCGGCCTTGTGGGCCTTCTAGTGCAATATGAATTGAATGACAAAAGCCAGATAAGGTAGTGGGTATATATATGTGATACAGTACAATACAATACAGGATGTTTGTGACAGAGTTTTCTTTTAAGGGGTGTGAAACTTTTTTCCTTCAGGGCACTAGGTGTTGATTACCTGCTTACTGATATGAAAGGACAAGAACAAAGGGTAAGGAACAATGTATTACACAGAGAGGCAAGAGATGACTTAGGAATAGCACACAACAAGACATTGGGTTAAGCATACGACTTAGGCAGAAGGATAGGCGAGCGGGTCATCTTCGGCCTCCGACTCCCCGCTCGCCTATCCTTCTGCCTAAGTCGTATGCTTAACCCAATGTCTTGTTGTGTGCTATTCCTAAGTCATCTCTTGCCTCTCTGTGTAATACATTGTTCCTTACCCTTTGTTCTTGTCCTTTCATATCAGTAAGCAGGTAATCAACACCTAGTGCCCTGAAGGAAAAAAGTTTCACACCCCTTAAAAGAAAACTCTGTCACAAACATCCTGTATTGTATTGTACTGTATCACATATATATACCCACTACCTTATCTGGCTTTTGTCATTCAATTCATATTGCACTAGAAGGCCCACAAGGCCGAGATTTTATGCAAAGAATATACCTCTGTCAAAGTCTGTACACCTGCGCGGTCTTCTGCCTTACCTCTAGTTTGGCAATTATTAAAATCAGTAAAGGAGCAGCTGCATTTATTACTGCACTGGAAAAATCTGGACATCAAGAAGCACTGGTTATTATTAAGCAGCATGGTGAGTGGAATAGCTTTGTTGAAGCACTTATCTTCTCATTTTGAGACGAAAAAAAAAGTTCTGATCTTCCTTGAGTGTAGACTCCAAATAAAAACAATGTTATTTTCATGTTTCTATTGAAACATTTGTAAAATTGACTAATTTCTTTGCTGTTCAGTTTTAGCAGGAAATTGTACATGCATCATTATAGCATATAATGGCGAGCGAGCGAAGCAAGTGAGACAATATCAGGAGTAACACAATTGAAAATCAGGGATATTAATTTTTTTAATTTTTTTTATATGTACGTTTGGACATACAATGTCATTGTATTTTGACCCTTACATTTGTATGTTTGCATTGTGGTCTACCCCATTCCATCTCCACTAGTGATAATTACTGTCTCATCCTATCTTTACCCTCTAAATTAGACTGTTTCTGATATGATCTGAATGTTTCGGGATGCAGTAAGGTCTTATAAACCTACTGGAGTTCATTTTGTATTCACATTAGCTGCGGTGGTAATTTAATGTGATGTTTGTCATAGCTACACACTGCACAATAGTAGTCTTACTTGAAAATCCATTGTCCAATAAGTCAAGACACGAAGAGAATACAATGTAGGTCTTGTGGTATATCCAGTGAACAAGTGTGTGTATATGTGAAGGTCTTGTGGTATATCCAGTGAACAAGTGTGTGTATATGTGAAGGTCTTGTGGTATATCCAGTGAACAAGTGTGTGTATATGTGAAGGTGTTGTGGTATATCCAGTGAACAAGTGTGTGTATATGTGAAGGTCTTGTGGTATCCAGTGAACAAGTGTGTGTATATGTGAAGGTGTTGTGGTATATCCAGTGAACAAGTGTGTGTATATGTGAAGGTGTCGTGTGTTGCAGCTACAAAAAAAACTGGGCGTGTCTATTATTTTTTGTACTCTTTACCCGAAATCTTGCTCGTTATCAAACTTGGGTGGTCAAAATGACTTCTGCAGGGATTAAATAGCTAATATTGAACCTTTTGGAAGTTTTTTTATGAAACTCCAGACCAGCCTGGTCCTTTGTTTACTATTCCAAAGTGATCTTTTGGAAAAACAAATGTAATTCAGAAATCCTTCCAGCATTGTTGGTCTACAAAATGGCCATTTTTGCACTACTAGGAGTCTTCCCATTCAGTTATTTGCCACACATATTTGAAGAAATAAAAACTATGACTGCCACAAAAGGAAGGCGTGGCATTCGTAAGTTCTAATTATGAAGGATTCAGTTGTTGTTTTTTAAGTTGTTTTTTTGTCATTGTGTTGTTTGCTTTATATGTCCAAGTAACTATATTAGCTATACGATATATACACTCTACATAATAGCTATAACTATAATTTAACAGTGTTTATTTGAATGAACCTACTGATTGTTATAAAAATCATTTGCTAGCATAGACTTAAGATCTTTGGTTCATTTGATAGAAAAACCACTGTATTGTCTTTTCTATTAAAAATCATTACCTGAATAAATGAGTAGGTGTGGCTAGTGGGTGTGGTTATAATGGCCGCACCAGTAAAATTTGGCTTCTTACTCCCCTGCTAGCTAAAGAATTCTTAAAGCAAACATTTAGTAGTTGCTGTCTTTTTTTACTTAAGGCGTCCTCCCAGTTTCTTTGGTTACTACAGTGGTAAGCAAGTCTTATTTTAGGGTTGAGCTCAGAACTGTGCAATAATTTCTTAGAAATGATTGTTCTTTTTTGTTTTTTATTGTTGTTGTTGTTTTTTATAGTCATAAAACTTGCGGCGAGTGGTTGCTATGGCATTGAAACCCATTCCATACACATTTAAAAAAACTCAACTGTGCATTAATAGCTGAGTGTTTTTTGTCAGGAGCTACTCTTGTCATTTAGATAGTCAGAATGGCCTATATTATTTAAATAGATTCTACAAGAACTACCACTGCTTGGGAAAGTTGGGTAAGAAAGTAAGTCCATATTATTTGTTTCCTAAAATTGATGTTCAACAGCCACGTACTTGTATATTTAGGAATAAAAAAATGCCTTCTTAAACTGGGTCAATAGCTAGGAGCTATAATATACTTTTTGCATACTCAACTTTAATAGTGTTTTACCTCGTTGTTTGAATTACTTTTGCACAGGCTCACCGCCATTTGTGTTCAAGAACATCACTAGTAATAATAACGGACAATTATGATTTAATTTCCTGGCATTTTTATTATCTTTGTGACTTAATATCCGTTAAAATTTTTTATCTCTTTATTAAGGGAATTCATCAACTTGCAGGAATGATTTTAGAGTTAGCTATTTCCATTTATTTTGTAGGTCTATCATGTGAGCCACCTTCAGTCCTAGCAGTCATCAGTGATCCAGCTAATGCAATCCAACATCTAGAAACCCAATTCTGCCACCTTTCTAGTTCTCTCTTCAAAGAACTGTCTACAAAGAATGTTACAGTGCAAGAGGTCATCCCTTGTATGCTATCGTTTCCGTATTATCTCAAAAGAGAGCTTCTTAAAACAGTGGAAGACAATCTGGAAACTCTGAAGAAATCCCGAGAAATTGATGGATTACAATTGTCCTTGGACAAACTGTGGAATTTCATAGACTATGATTTGCTGGACCACATCATCATTCAACTGGGAAGTGCACAACTCAAGAGTCAAATGTCAGCATATGTAACTCGACTGGTAAACTTCAAGAAAAGCACAACCGTATCATGTCTCATCAAGTCGTGGCGAGGTTGTCGAGAATACCCACTTCAATGCCAGGAAGTGACTGCCAAATTAGATGTAGATCCTAATAGTTGCACACTCGATCGTCTCAACTCTGTCAGGCAGTCTCTGAGTGATTACTTCCTTCCTCCTCTCTCGCAGTTTGTGATGCTTTACAGAAAGTTTCTGGGAGGAAGTGTGATAGTTGTCTGGGCACTTCCTGATAAGTTCTGCCATCAGCTAATCAGAGGAGTGAAGTCGGTAGAAGGTTTTAGAATACTAAAACAGCTGCACATTCTCTCACTTCACATTGGAACGATTCCCGTATATCCAGCTACAGATATCACTTCAAGAGAGCTGCCACTAAGTTGTAAGTTGTTGGCTTCTTTTTGGTGAGTGTGTGAAGAACCAAGTGGGGATCTATTGTACATCCTAGAGAGCTACTGAAATTTGACACTTTTTCCCTTCAGTACCTCTTGACTTTAGTGCTAATATACACTAGCTAGTTAATAAATATTCATTTCTCAGACCTACAAAACACAGGATGATCAGAGAATAAACTACCATTGGTGATTTAATGAGCTTGACATGATCTTACCAAATATTATGATGTTGCTTAGCTAATTCTTTGATACATACATGAGAATGCTCTATTGATCTAGCTACATTTACTACTACAGGGAATGAAGATCTGCGGATTAGAACGTTTCTTTCAGACAATAAAGATGTGAAGTTTGTTGACAAAGCCACATTTCAAGAATGCTACAGCAAAATCAAACCCTGGATAAATATTCAGGACCTGATGCCTTATCTGGTCAAGTTCCAACTACTGAGTGAAGATGACAGGATGTACTTAAGTGGAAGTCTCACCTCCTCCTTGGATAAATGCAATCATCTGTTGCAAGTAGCAGAAGCCAGTGGAGACAATGGGTACATGCTCCTCTACATGTGCTTGCTGGAGTCCACCAAAGAAACAACGCAGCATGTTGAAGTGGTGATGGAATTGGATAAAGGTATCAGTGCCAACTGCCATTGCAATTTTGTTGTTATATATTTAATGTAAAATTAGAACACCAGTTTATTCATTTCTCTCGTGTGTTACAATATGTTCTTCATGTGTTACTGATGCAGTGTAAAATAATGCTCTGTTGCATTTGAAAGAACTACATATTTATATACATATATAGCATTCAGTGTGTGTATGCTCAAGCAAACAACTGGATTGCTTCTTTAATGCAGTTGTAAAAAGGTGTTTTTTTTTTATAGAAGCAAGGAGAAGAGCACAAATGGAAGGTATGTGAACAAGTATTGATACCTTTCATTATATACATCTCATGTGTCCTCCATCATTCCATCATCAATTAGAAGCTGTGTAGACAATTCATATCAATTTAGTTTACTAAAATGTGTCTATGTATGTCATAGAGTTCATTAAAACATATGACGAAGTTTTAGCTACATAGTACTCTTTACAGTTGCTGAAAGTTTAATTGAATTCTCAGAAAATTCTCTGTCGACTGGTGTGCCAAAAAAACACTTGAAACTTTCACCTTCTAGTTTGTAGCTAATAGCACATACTTTAAGTGAAAACTATTCCATGTCATGCTCTATTGGGTAAGGTGTGGATGCTAGTCAAGTTGAGTTAACAATTTTCAGCATAGGCTATATTTTAAATTTATTTTGTCATCATAGGAACAACATCTGGTAGTGTGAATGATACCACTAAATCTTTCCCAAAACAAGAACATCCCAACATTGGAACCGAAGAACATCCTAACATTGGAACTGAAGAACATCCCAACATTGGAACCGAAGAACATCCCAACATTGGAACTGAAGAACATCCCAACATTGGAACCAAAGAACATCCCAACATTGGAACTGAAGAACATCCCTACATTGGAACCGAAGAACATCCCAACATTGGAACCCAAGAACATCCCAACATTGGAACCGAAGAACATCCTAACATTGGAACTGAAGAACATCCCAACATTGGAACCGAAGAACATCCTAACATTGGAACTGAAGAACATCCCAACATTGGAACCAAAGAACATCCCAACATTGGAACTGAAGAACATCCCTACATTGGAACCGAAGAACATCCCAACATTGGAACCCAAGAACATCCCAACATTGGAACCAAAGAACATCCCAGCATCAAAACTGATGAACATCCCAACATTGAAACTGAAATATATTCATTAATTGACAAGTTTTCAAGAATTGCAGCTGCCTTAGTTGAGGAACTTGAGAGTAAGAAATATGATCTTGAAGTCATCCAAAACCAATTACAGGTTCTGCCGGGATATCAGAAGAGTGAAATTTTTCTTAATATGTGTGCGATAGAACTCAGTGGTTCTAAATGTGACTCAATTCAAACTTTGTTTGATGTCTTAAATACAAAGATGTGGAATTTTCTGGATTATCACCTTCTGAAGTTCATAGCTGACACTTCAGGATTAGAAGAGATTGAAAGCCTTGTGGTTTCTTATGAAGAGCAGTTAGATCAGTGTCTGCCATCTATTCCAGTGCGATGTCTTGCTCGGCATTGGGATGGGCAAAATACCAAACCAGCAAATGGATTTACTGAAATTGAAGTGAAGTTTACTTCCAATCGTGTCAGAGATATTACAATGGCAGAATTAAATACATTTCTGAAAGAATTGATGTCTTCCTTTCTGCCACCACACTCTAGGTTGGTGATTGTTCATCAACGGTTCCGACTTGACGGTAGTTTAGTAACGTATGTCCTCCCACTTGAGTTGGCTTCGAAATTAAAACAAGGCATCGTTAAGTTACAAAGTCAAGAAATGTTTGAAAAGTATTTTGTGGAGTACATTTCTATTAGTAGCCAAACAGTTTATGAAGCTAAAGGCATAGCCTCTAGTGCATCAGGTAAGTCTTCATTTATTCAGACAGCCTTGTTCATTTCTATTAGTATATTTTGATTCGTAGAAATGTTTGAAAGTCGCTGGAAACATGATTATCCATCGCTTCAAAACTTAGACAAAGTGGAAGTGCAGAGTAAGGCTCAATACTTTGGAATATATACTCGTGCAATATGTTGCTAAGGATCTCGCCAATAGTACCTATATAAATAAGCATACAGTATGTTGTAACTCAACATATCAAAATTATGGAAACATGTTTTAATATAGCCAGTAAATATATATTTATAGCACACACTAGTTTTAAGCATTTTCAACTAATGTCATTGTTTTCTAGTTCATCTATGTAACATCATATCTGAATTTTGTCTTAAAATGAGATACTCTGCTATATTTAACCCTCAGTGCACATGTGCGAGAGGGTTATAGTAGTTGTCCTGTCTGTTTGTCTGTCTGTCTGTACGCTCTGATTTTGGAGGTTACTGACAATTAACAGTTGATTTAGGTATGAACTTACTCAGGGTGAAGATTTGAGACCTTTTATTGTGCTACTTTTTTTGGGCTAATCATTGAGAAAACGCAAAGATTTCAACTCCGTGTAGGTACCAGCTTTTATGGGACGCCCCCTAGCATCATGTCATAATCATGTGAGCAAACAATTTCTTGCAGCCAGCGGTGTAGTTCGAAAGAAGTGAAGTTTCGCGTTGAAAATGTATACGGGTGAGTGTTTCTGGCTAGTTTAGCTTCTTCTCTTATGAAGACAGCGTTTCCATGTACCATTTTCATTGGTCGAGCTATTTTGATGCCTCATTAAAATAGCTAACAGATTGCTTGTTCTTTTGGAAGGAGATTATATTGTAATAGCTAGATAGTGTTTAATGGCGCTGAGGGTTTGCACCTTTGGTGCTTCATTTAAACAGTATTGTACCCACCACACCACATACCCAAATAAGTGCTAGGAGCCCATCATCAGTTACTTGCATCTTATGAATTGTTGTTGTTTCAGCTAGCTATAACTTGTTAGTAATTTATCTGTTTTAAGTGGTTAACAATGCATTATTATGTAGGTTTGGAAAGTTCTGTGGATCAAACAGCTTCCACTAATGGCAGTGTCTTGGAGGAAGAGTGGCTTCAAATAGATGTTCAAGTTGCTCCACTATCAACCAGTAAGTTAATAACTCTCCCTATTACTTTTTAAAAGCATTCATCACACACACACATATAAAAATAATTCAGTAACTATTAACCCATTACCTGTCAAAGCTACTGGAAGACACATTAGATAGACTCAGCAGCTGCATTTTTGTGCCACCAGTAAGCCAGTTTAGTTTCTTCATACCATCACTACAGTCTTCATGGCAAATTTTTGTTTTAGACTTGTTTGTACATTTTAGCTAATCACTACGACAAGCTAAGTTGTTGTGGTGATTCATAGTTTTTACATGTACTTTTGTAATTTCAAATAATCCAAATATACACAGTATGTAGTTGCTAAGGATTTTAACCAATACTGTTATTCCTGCATTATTATTATTTATAGCCGCATGTGCCAGTGAAACAAAGTGACCATGTTCATTTTGATTTTCCACATATTATACATGTGTTAACAAAAGTAAACTCAAGTTAATTAATTAATTCAATAGTTTACGTAAGTAATTATTTGTTTAATTAGTTTTTTTATCTGTTTTACTTTATACAATTACTTACTTAGCTACTTGCCCACCATTTGTTCCATTGCGTTTTGTTTTGTTGTTGTGTTTAATTTTAGATTTCTCTCTTCAAGTATTGTTTTCCCTTCAAGTAGAGAAGCAGAAACGCAACTATGGTTGTTTTCCTTCAATTGCAGTCAATAATGGTGGAGTAGTAGTGGAAGTGTGTCACAAGATGTACACACGCTGGATGCTGTACAGAGTAGGACATCTGAAGGATCGAAGAGTCAATTGGAATATTTCATTCACTCCCAAGGCATCTAAAACATTCTATGGCACGGGCTCTTACCCTCGTGTTGCTATCAATGATAGAAACACCGTTGTTGAAGTTCACGGTGGTGACTTCCGGGAAAAGTGCTATTATCGTATTGGTAAGGTGGCACCAGAAAAAGGATCTATTACTTGGTTTGCTTCAAAATCCTTTGAGAAGGTGATGGGTCATTATCCTTGTGTTGCTCTCACCAGAACCAACCATGTGATTGTTGTCTATCAACGCGACATCTTCACTAAAGCTCTCTGCTATCGAGTTGGTTCCTTACATTCTGGAATCATTTCTTGGGAGTCAGTGTACAACTTAAACATAAGAGCAGATAACTTTTCAATGGCTGTCAACAGTCACAACACCGTCATCCTGACCTATCAAACCTTTAATCTTCGTATCCGTTACACTGTGGGACAGTTGGATACCAGCAAAGGAACTATCCAGTTTGGAAAAACAGTGGGCATGTTTGCTGGTACATTTCCCAATGTCTCTCTGAATGACAATGACTATGTAGTGCTTGTGCATAAAAGCTACTTGACACCGAGTCTATTCAGTAGTGTCGGTAAAGTCACTTGGAATGGAAGCACTGGAACAATTGCTTGGTCTCAAACAAAGAACAAAGGAGCTGAGAAGTATGGGAGCGGTCAGTACCCCTCCATTTCCATGAATGATGAAGGTGACATGGTAGAAACACATATGGCAGTTTTCCCAAACATTTACTTGAGCTACAACACTGGTCAAGTTATACTCACTTGATCTTATTTTAAATAAGTCTTTTTTATTCAATAGCTGTAATAAATAATTATATGCTTCAAAACTTTGCAGCAATAAAGCCATTCTTTTAGTTGTTTTTTTCTTTGCAATTCTTGTTTTAATGGAATTTTGGATTTAGAATTGAATGTCGGTATGGCTGGTACATCTAGATTAGACATGTTGCTATGGCATTATCCACAGAATTTAACAACAGTGGTACTTGTCTAGCAGAATGATAATTTCTAAATAGTGCACATCAACTATGAAAGTTTGTGCCATCATGTAGTCTGCACTCATAATTCAGTTTAACAATAAATTTGCAAGACAACACTCTATCTCACTAAACACCAGATATCCCAACCAGACTAAGGGAAGCACATTGGCTGCAAGGGGGAATGAATTGTAAGACACAAGTTTTTACATTAGTGGAGGAATTGGTTGGGAAGAATGCATAAAAAGCAACTAGATATAAAGTAATAGTGCGAATACTTATGATTAATTAAATACATAATGAGTGTTAAAGCAGAGCCATCAGGTACTGTATACAGATTCCCAGCCAGCTGTGGCATTCAATACCACAATTAGCTCTAGAAATTCAACATAGTCAAAGCGGCTTCCCCCCCCCCCTTTCTTTTTTTCCCCCCTTGCCCCAGATCCACTCCTCCCTGGAGTTAAAATCACAAGGTTTACCTCACCATTTTGCAGTTTATTCATTTTACCTTTTTCTCTCTCTCTCTCTCTGTGTGTGTGTGTGTGTGTGTGTGTGTGTGTGTGAAGACTTGGTAGCCTGCTCAATGCAATTTCCTTTAAATGGTTACTAATTGTGTGTTTGGTTTGCTTCATAACTATTATAGAAGTTTATGATGGTAGCTACAAACAAATAAACCAACAAAGGAAAAATAAACCTTGCAAATAAACAGTAGTGCTTTTTCACAACCAAATGCTGCACATAAATAAAAGTCTGGTAAAGTGCGTTATTGTGTCCATCACAATTGTCCAATGTGATTATGAATGGATCTGTGGATAGGAACAGTGAGCAGGGACTTATGACTGGTGACAAACTTCTGGTGATTATTCAGAGCAATGGATGCATGATATCCGTTCATGGCAAACTCTTCGTACCTGTCTTGCCATTGCACTACGGGAAGCTGGGAGTGGCTATCGTCTCGCAATGTGCCATAAGTAAAATTGAGCCGAAGGTTTCCTGCTAGGCTGTGGAAGACTGCAACCACATGACCTTTGTCATTGATACTGACCACCGGCTGGTAGTTGGCACCTGAGGGCGTAAGCCTGGACTCGTCCAGCACTAACTCATCGTCGTGCTCAAGAGATATCCTTCCTGATACAAAGTGTATCGTCCTATCGTAGCCGTTGGAAAAACCAATGACTGTCTGATTGTTGTTATTAATGGCTATGCTAGCATGTTTGGACGACTGAGAACTAAGAAGATCCTTTACTTTGCCCCTCCAGCTAATTCTGTTTTCATTCACATCACCAATGCGATATTTTGTCGTGATGTACAAGTAGCCGTTATCGTAAGCAGCTGCAACTGTTTTATTATTGTTGAGTGTTACAGTTGGATTTCTTCCTTCCCCGAGTAGTACCTTGGATCCTTTCCACTGGATGCTGGCACTGTTGAGCTCCTGCTGGTTGGGTGGTTTGTTGTGAGCGTAAGTTGCTCCAAACACAAGCTTACCAACCCTGTACCATATTCTTCTCCCCACTTGGGCTGCAAACACAGTTACCAGCAAACCTTCGTCGTTCATAGAAACACGAGGATAAAATCCTTTGCTGAATGTCATGTGATTGCTGCTCCAGATGACTCCATGGTCACCAAGATAGCCAATCCTGTAGCGCAGTCTGAGATTGAGGACTGTTTCTATGTGATAAACTTGCACAATCCAGCCTTTGTTGTTCATAGCAATGGATGGGTATTGCCCATTGCTGTTCATGTGGAAAACATCAGAACTGAACTCTGCAGACAAAGTCATAGCCACATCTATAAAATACAAGACATTATGGATTGGTATGTAATATATAATTCTATTCCTATGGTATCAACAAAAGTGTAATCAATACTTTCACAACTGTTATGTCTAATAAAGCCATTTATGATTGTGATCTGTCATAATCGCTTGGTATTGTCTCCAACATTAGCATAGATATGCTACAAAGTTGTTGGTCTCTTTACAATGATTGCAATTAGAAAAAATAGTTGTAATAAAATACGATAAAGACATCTACCTAAAGATAAATGTATACAAAACTCATTATATTACATATACTTCCATTATCTTGTACGTTTGGCACAGTGCAGTTCATTGAACAGTTGTCTGACCATCCAAGTGAAGAATTAAACAGTTTATGAAGATCATTCTGAACTAATACTAATGATAAATACAAAACAAGCCAATACATGGGTGATGGAAGTAGAGGGGGGGGGGGGGGGGGGCAGCCCTCAGATTTATGGCTTGGGGGGGGGGGGGGGGGGGGGGGGGAGGGGGGCACACTTGCAGATTAAGAATTGAATTGCATTGGGAAACTTTTATTATTTAATTTGCAACAAAAAAAATTTAGCATATTTTATAAAGTAGGCTCTTGCTTTATAAAGTAGGTACCTACTTATAAAGTAGGAGTCTACTTTGCAAATTAGTAACATACTTTACAAAGTAGGGAACTATTATGTAGTAAGGGGTTTCTTTGGTCAGGTGTTAGTCTTGTGTTACTTCACGTGCTGATCACATGATAGCATATTTTGCTGCATGCAGCTGTTGTGTTGCTGTTTTGCTGTAACGTAGCTCAAAAGAAAATTTGAAGAAATGGCTACCCCTGGTGATTCTAGTAGCATTAGTGATGCATTAAGTACTAAGAATTTTTACGTTATACAACTGGTAGTCATTTGAACAGCTCCGTTACTGCGAGACGCAATTCTTACAAAATGATAATGAATTATTTTACAACTAGCAGTAAGCCAACTGCTCTTGCTTTTTAGGATACTAGCCTGGAGTTGCCACTGGAGATGCTGGAAGTGGAAGACTGACTGCAGATTCCCTGTCTGAACTTGCTGAAATATAGTGGCATACAGTGAGGGACTGAATGATAGTGCACCAGCAATAGTACTTAATGCATCACTAATGCTACTAGAATCACCAGGGGTAGCCATTTCTTCAAATTTCCTTTTGAGCTACGTTACAGCAAAACAGCAACACAACAGCTGCATGCAGCAAAATATGCTATCATGTGATCAGCACTTGAAGTGACACAAAACTAGCACCTGACCAAACAAGGCCCTTATTAAATAAATCAGTTCCCTGCTTTGTAAAGTATGTTCCTAATAAGGCCTTAAGTAGAAAGTAGCTTATTAGTCTATAAAGTAGGCCCTTACTTTACAAACTAGATGCATACTTAATAAAGTAGGACCTTAGTTTATTAAGAAGTAGGAATTTACTTTGTAAGTAAGCACCTACTTTATAAAGTAGGTACCTTCTTTATAAAGTAAGGCCTTACTTTACAAAACAGATGCTACTTTATTAACTATGGCCCTACTTCATAAAGTAAGGGTCTACTTTATAATGTAAGTGTCTAGTTTACAAGTGCTAAATCCTGAAATTTGAATTTTTGCTTGCAATTTGGTACATTGGGCCCCATAGTTTTCACAAGAGTAAATTGGCTTGTGATACATGGTGTCCCCCCCCCCCCCCCCCCACCCTCCCTTGAAGCACCTTCCACCATTCCTGCAATATATCTCATTAAAACTTACTTAGCTGTGAGTCAGTTGATGGACTTCGTATCACAGGATAAGTGAGAGGCGGAGACTCATGAATGCTCACAATTGACGGCGTGGTTGTTAAGTTTGGTTTACTTGCTACATATATTAACTCATCATTCAGACTAATAGAATTGATACTTTCTTCTGAATAAAAATCCACATGCTGGCTAATGGATACCCTCAAGTCAGAAATGGAGAACTGGGGCACAGCAAGGTTCAGCCAGACTTCATCTTCACCTACCTCCACTGATGTCAGAACAAAGCCAGCTTCAGGAACATTCAATCGATTTGCACACTGTTTTCTGAGTTCATCAATAATGTGAAATGTTGTATACTTTGGAGTTAACTTCAAGTGAATATTCATTGCTTGAAAATATTCCGGAACTTCACAAATTTTCACATCTGTCACTGCTGTTGCCAAGCAATATTGCTCAATCGTCCTCTCCATGGAAAGTAATTCTTGTTTAATAGTGCCAGTGGCAAACTTATTCACGATGGTTTTCCAGAGACTGAAATCAAAAATGCTGGAATACCTCTGCATTTCATGGAAGAGTTGAATCACTGTGTGGCATTGCTGAATGGAGGGAACTTCTGTGAGCAAGTACCTGTGAATACTCCACCTGTTGTCTGATAGTTCTGACTGTATAAAATCTGCTATGTCTGTTGTAGACACATCATCGAAAAACAGGTAAAAGGAATATTTTTTGATAATGCTGATAAGCTGGTAGTGCAGCTCCGCAAGTCTAGTATTTTGTTCACGAGTTGTTTCAGACACTGCAAAGTAAAACAAATTAAATTTCTTATTAAAATTAGTTGTTGTTCAGATTTTATGATCATTTCTCACTGAATATAATGCTATTTCACAGCTAGTATACATTGATGCTTTGAAGGCATAAATTTGAGGAAATAATTACTAAAGACACATTGAAATTTAACATATTGACTCTAGTCTCAATGTAGACAAAAATGGTATGCTTCTGTACCGTACCAAGTAAGCTACCAATACATTCAAAATCCAATATCTTACCTCTAGTTGGGTCGATTTCGACTTGGCCAACACGAAGCAAGATTATTTTTTGACTTCTGAATAACTTTACACACTCCTTCGAGGACATTAATTTTCTTGCTAGAATTATAGCCAAATCAGCAGAAATCTGCCAAGTCACCACAACACTGCCGCCTGTCACCGTGCAAAGAATTAAAGCAAGTTCAGAGAGAGGAGGAAGAACTCTCTCACACAGCTGAATTCGAAGGTGATTCAGATCCTCCAAAGTGCACTCATTTGGGTGGATATCCAACCTGACTTTCACTTCACAAAAGCATGGAGTTTCTTTCCTTCCTTGCCAAAATTCGATCAGCTCTGAAACAGTAGTCTTCTTCCTGAATTCAGCAAGATCTGCTACATACTTAGACATGTCATGCTTAAGACTAGAACTTCCAACTTTCTGCACTATGTGGTTGAGTAAAGTGTAGTCAATGAAATTCCACAGGAATTTATTAAAGTATGCAAACAGCTGATGAATATCTTCATTAGAAACAATCTCAGGAGGTTTGATAACACCAGATAGTTCCCGCACCAAACCAAAGGGAAGAGAGAAGATCAACTTAGTGATGTCTCTTACTTTCAGTTCTCCATTTTCACATTTATCACAGAGCTCCATATAAAGTGCAGCAGATAGTTCACAAAACCTCTCTTCAAAACATTGAATTTGGCCAGGTCTGCCCATAATTGGTGCTACGTTAAAATAACAAAGTAAATCATCATAACTATGGTCAGAATTCAAATCAGGTTCTAAGTAAGCCTACCTGGACATGGCTGATCCGGCTCAAGAATAACTAGACATTCCGAATCAGCTGAACACACAAACACACACAAACACACACACACACACACACACACACACACACACACACACACACACACACACACACACACACACACACAAACACACACACACACACAAACACACACACACCATGAATTCAGACTAAGTAGATAAAATTGGAGGTTGAGAATGTAAATTGCAAGGCATGTTTAGTTATTTCATTATTATAGAAGTCACTGTGGTGCTGGCTCCTCATACATTTTCTTAAAATAATTCTAAGATGAAGCTGTAGCTAAAATAGTGCGGACAAGATTGTAAAACGATTCCATCATAAATAGTAAAAAGTAAATAGTGACTATGGATATGAAGCAACTAAAATAACATGGTAAATGTTGTTCATGCTCAAGTGGCAGTATTGAAATACCTTACAAACAACACTCACTGACAAAAAGCTTACAATGCTTCAATAACTGGTCTACAATATCCTCATGACCTCTGCACTCCAGTGAAGACTCTTTTAGACATACGTATAAAAGAGGAAACCCACATCTTCCAATCTTCTCCACCATCTTCATGAGTGAAGTGCTTCTCTCCTGGTACGGTCTGTAATGTGGACTTGATAAATACTCAACATCATAATATTGAATAATCTCATATTTCAGAAGAAAACCACTCAGGTGTTGCAAGTCAAGATACGAACTCATCTCAGAAACACAGTTATCAAATGATCTTCGGCTAATTTTCAAGGATTCTGGAAATTTCATTAAAGCTTTTCTTTGTACTTTGGTGACATTTCCTAGATCAGAAATACAAGGTATAATTGTTCAGTAATATTTTGTAGGTCAGATATACAAGGTTAATTGTTCAGAACATCTCCTAGATCAGAAATATAAGAAGTAATTGTTCAAAAATCTTATAGGTCACAAATACAAGATAAAATTGTTCTGCAATATCTTCTAGGTCACATATAATGGTTCAGAATATTTCGTATGTCAGAAATACAAGTTATAATTCAGAAATACAAGATATGAGAATGGAAACTACCAAAACCAAGTAATTAACTCTGATCCTGTTTTATATGACTACTAGCATACTAGCTATAAATATGCTAATCATCTAACATACTGGGACATTGTATTTGAAGAAAGATATTTTTAGTTTATGTGTTAGGTAGAATGAAAATAGATATTACGTTAATTCTAATAATCATCAAATTGAAGATTGCATAACCAAATTTATTAGAGCGAAAAACTAAACACAGTGGGAGGAGAGTAGTGGCGCCATGACGACCTTTGAATCTTGTTATCTTTATATCTTTATTATTATGACTCCATGAATAACATACTCTATCGGATGATAGTCTTCAAACAACATCCATAGATAGCTATTTAATTATGGCCGAATTACTGACTCATTTTATGCACCTAACCTTTATATATTGGGCTAATGTTTGTAGCTTTTGACTTCCTTTCAATATGATGAATTTTTTATATAACTATAGCTATTTTCAAATTTTTCCTAATGTAAATTCATATCTTGAAACAGGCTAAAGACCTTAATTAACATTTAAAAAAATGTAGCTATTTTTAACAGTAATTATTTTGTGTAGTAAAATAGTCGATAGAATATTAGGTATTGATCTCATTGTGTAACTCAAGACCTAGAGAACCTTCCCAGGACTAGAAAACCTCCCCAGGACTAGAGAACTTCCCCAGGACTAGAGAACCTCCCCAGGACTAGAAAACCTCCCCAGGACTAGAGAACTTCCCCAGGGCTAGAGAACCTCCCCAGGACTAGAAAACCTACTAGAAAACCTCCACAGGACTAGAGAACTTCTTCAGGACTAGAGGACCTTCCCAGGACTAGAGAACCTCTTCAGGACTAGAGAACCTCCACAGGACTAGAAAAACAAGGAACTAGAGAACTTCATAGCATAAAAATGAATTAATGGGAACCGCAGCCGCAAACTTGGTGTTTCGGTGGAATTACACTACGCGCTTTATGTTCCTATCCAAAGTTAGACTAGTTAGCTAGTAATGTTCTCCGCTGGCATATACAAAGTGTACTCACCTTTTCCAGTGTCAGCCATATCTGCGCTATTCTTTCACCAGGAATACTGCCGAGAAAATGAATTCTCACTCTCTTTATCCGGCCGTGCTCTGACGACCGAGTTAGTTAATTCCTACGTTGCGAGGTGGAAGACCACGCCTACAGAGTGGCACAAAGAGCGCTAAAGGTGGCGCGAAGGCATGCTACGCATTCGTTCTTGCTGTATTACTTTTTATTATATGGATTCCATATCCCTGAACAGTCACAACACTTTTTGTTTGTCTTCCAGTAACCACAATATTATCCCAAATATGTAGCTCATCAAACGAGCAATTACACAAACACATCACACTTCACTACATGGGGCCATTCCCCTGTGGCTTCTCTACACACACCCATATTGTGCTTGTACTAAGTAGCATCCAAAATGGTTGGCAAAATTTAGTTACTTTATGTACTTTATATAAAAATCACCTATACTTGACTATAGCTAGAATAAAATAATGATGATGATGAATAATAAGCTAATAATTAAAAAAAAAAAATATAAAAATAATAACAACAATGATAAGAAGAAGAAAAATAACACCAAAAGCAATAAAGTTTTAACATTTAACCTAACATTAATCTAAATGTTCCAGGTAGATGTGGCCATTGTAATAGTGGAGCTGATTATTTCTAGGAAATTCTGCCATGTGGGCCTCAACAACTCTCCCTTCATCATTGATGGAGACAGATGGATATTGCCCTTCACCATATCTTTCCGATCCTTTGTGCTTTCTTTGAGACCATGAAACCATCCCGACGTTAATTTCCCACACTATCTTCCCCACGCTACAGAACAGGTTCTGGGTTACAACGCTCTGGTGAACAAGAACAACATGGCCATGGTCATTCAGTGAAACATTTGGGAAGCATCCCATAAACACGTACACTGGGTCACCCCACATTATCTCAGTCTTAGCAAAGTCCAGCCTTCCAACAAGATAGTAGATCTTTCGATTATACGTCTGATAGGCCAAGACAACCATATTGTCATTGTTTATGTCTATTGAAAAGTTCTCTGCTTTTCTCTTTAAGGTGCACCTTTTAACCCAGACGATTTCTCCACTTTTCATTCCACTGATTCGTCCTATTCGATAACAGATGGTCTTTGTGAGGACATCTCTTTGGTAAACCACTACCACATAGTTGTGGTTGTTAATGGCAACGTCAGGGTAGTGGCCCATAATCTTCTCAAATGATCTGGAAGGTGACCATGTGATCACTCCTTCTAATGGCACAACTTTGCCAATACGATAGTAGCACTTTTCCTTAAAAGCACCTCCATGAACTTCAACAATAGTGTTTTTATCATTCATAGAAACTTGAGGATAAGACCCTGTGCCATAGTATGATTTGGAAGGTTTTGACAGAGAAAGTGACTCCTTCCAATCTATCACTGCTTCCTTAAGCTTTCCAACTCTGCAAAACATCCAGTGAGTCGATCTTCTGTGGCAAACCTCCACAACCACTCCATCATTGCTGACAGCTATAGAAGGAAAGCAGCCATTATCGTGCTTCTTTATTGCTTCTTGTCGAAGGTTAAATGACACACTGATAAAGGATTCTAAAATACATCACCACAAGCATAGTATATGCAGCAATAATTCATGGAGTGGTGTTAATAGCTATAATGTATGTGTGACAACAAGAACAAGAAAACTGACCAACTTGGGTTATGAGTATGCAGCTGAATCATACTTGTTAATTTAGAGAATAAGCATGTTTTGAGACTATCACATGTATGCCCTCCTTATTTGCACTGTTCCCTCCTTATCTACACAGTGCATCCTTATCTATATATGTGGCAGGCTATAGGAAAACAGACCACTTCACTCAAAAATTGAAAAATGAGTTATTATTTTTGAAAAGTACAAAAAATTTCTATTTAAATGGTCCTTAAATCATATTCTAAATCGCTTCCTAGGGCGAGTTATGAACGCCAAAAGAGGATAGCCCGAGTAAGCGTTATTGGAGAAAACGGCACTTAAAATTTTTGAGGTAAGTTTCCGTATTCTAAAGTTACCTCCGCATCACGTAGTAGTTTAGCGCGAACTGCCATGTGATGCCCAGGGGCGTGGTATCTTGACAAAAAAGTAAACAAGAAAAGTTTTGTTGTGTTTTGCGAAGTTTATAGTCAGCTGTTAGCTTGGAGTTCTAGTGTAAGTTTATAGTCGGCTGTTAGCTTGGAGTTCTAGTGTAAGTTTATAGACGGCTGTTAGCTTGGAGTTCTAGTGTAAGTTTATAGTCGGCTGTTAGCTTGGAGTTCTAGTGTAAGTTTATAGTCGGCTGTTAGCTTGGAGTTCTAGTGTAAGTTTATAGTCGGCTGTTAGCTTGGAGTTCTAGTGTAAGTTTATAGTCGGCTGTTAGCTTGGAGTTCTAGTGTAAGTTTATAGTCGGCTGTTAGCTTGGAGTTCTAGTGTAAGTTTATAGTCGGCTGTAGCTTGGAGTTCTAGTGTAAGTTTATAGTCGGCTGTTAGCTTGGAGTTCTAGTGTAAGTTTATAGTCGGCTGTTAGCTTGGAGTTCTAGTGTAAGTTTATAGTCGGCTGTTAGCTTGGAGTTCTAGTGTAAGTTTATAGTCGGCTGTTAGCTTGGAGTTCTAGTGTAAGTTTATAGTCGGCTGTTAGCTTGGAGTTCTAGTGTAAGTTTATAGTCGGCTGTTAGCTTGGAGTTCTAGTGTAAGCACAAGGAGTGGAGCCTCCTTTTGAAGCTGAGGCTTAACCTTGCAAAAAAAAAAAATCGGTAAGTATCCCACAGTCATTCTTAGTTAGTCTCTGTGCTATTTTCTCTAATGCACTACCCAAGTTAACCTTAGCCAGTCTGTGTGCTTTTGTTCACTAATGTATACTACCCATTTTAGTGTTGTAATACTACTTCCTGTTATGACAACTACTTAACTAAGCACAGTGTTAGACACTAATTTGAATTTAGTTTTAATACAGATAGTATAATTACAAGTTGAACAAAAAAATTCCAAAGTGAAAGATAACTCTAGGACTAAAAGTGGTAGGTATTGAGGAATAAAAAGTTTATATGAAGGCATTAAATAGAGTAATATGTTACGTATAATAGCAGCATGTTCTTTTATTGTGACCAAATTCTTTACATAGGCTACAAATTCTTTACATAGGCTACAAATTCTTTACATAGGCTACAAATTATTTACATAGGCTACAAATTCTTTGTTTCTTTTGTGGTGGTGGACAAACTTCAGCATCACATACTTCAGTTGAGTTTGTAGCTATTGTACTAAGAGGTGGAAGCAATGGACTGCAATGTGGTATGGTGAAATAGTCTTCAATAACATCCTGTAAGGCCTCTTGGTCACCAGCACTAAATTGTTGTATCGAGTTGATAACATCAGCGTCGTTCTTAGCAGCCCGATCAAAATACATTTTTAAGAAACCACAGCTGCTTCGTTAATTGCCAAGTAACTGGGAATTACCCTCGCAGGTAAGGGAAAAACCCGCGTGCACGCATTAATTTTCCTGGTAACAATTGAAAAGTTACGCCGTAAACTGAGAGATACTAAAAGGTTTTGTGAACTTTAGCGGTGCGCTGGCTTTGAAGATAACTGTATTGGGAGCTGAAACTTGGTACAAGTGTAAGTTAAGATCTATAAATACTGATACTAAAAAAACAACAAAAAAAAACACAAAACTTGACTTGAACCGCTTTATGGGTCTGTACCTTGAAATGATTTTGTGCGTGAAGTGGTCAGTTTTCTTACAGCCTGTCACATATGTGTATCCTTATCTGCACATGTATGTCCTTATCTACACATGTGTATTCTCCTTATCTACACACGTGTGTCCTTATCTACACATGTGTCCTTATATACACATGTGTGTCCTTATCTACACATTGTGTCCTTATCTACACATGTGTGTCCTTATCTACACATGTGTCCTTATCTACACACGTGTGTCCTTATCTACACATGTGTGTCCTTATCTACACATGTGTCCTTATCTACACATGTGTGTCTTTATCTACACATGTGTGTCCTTATCTATACACATGTGTCCTTATCTACACATGTGTGTTTTTATCTACACACGTGTGTCCTTGTCTACACACGTGTGTCCTTGTCTACACACGTGTGTCCTTGTCTACACACGTGTGTCCTTGTCTACACACGTGTGTCCTTATCTACACATGTGTCCTTGTCTACACACGTGTGTCCTTGTCTACACACGTGTGTCCTTGTCTACACACGTGTGTCCTTGTCTACACACGTGTGTCCTTGTCTACACACGTGTGTCCTTGTCTACACACGTGTGTCCTTGTCTACACACGTGTGTCCTTGTCTACACACGTGTGTCCTTGTCTACCCACGTGTGTCCTTGTCTACACACGTGTGTCCTTGTCTACACACGTGTGTCCTTGTCTACACACGTGTGTCCTTGTCTACACACGTGTGTCCTTGTCTACACACGTGTGTCCTTGTCTACACACGTGTGTCCTTATCTACACATGTGTCCTTATCTACACACGTGTGTCCTTGTCTACACACGTGTGTCCTTGTCTATACACGTGTGTCCTTATCTACACATGTGTCCTTATCTACACACGTGTGTCCTTATCTACACATGTGTGTCCTTATCTACACATGTGTGTCCTTATCTACACATGTGTGTCCTTATCTACACACGTGTGTCCTTATCTACACATGTGTGTCCTTATCTACACACGTGTGTCCTTATCTACACACGTGTGTCCTTATCTACACATGTGTGTCCTTATCTACACATGTGTGTCCTTATCTACACATGTGTGTCTTTATCTACACACGTGTGTCCTTATCTATACACATGTGTCCTTATCTACACATGTGTGTTTTTATCTACACATGTGTTTCCTTATCTACACACGTGTGTCCTTGTCTACACACGTGTGTCCTTGTCTACACACGTGTGTCCTTGTCTACACACGTGTGTCCTTATCTACACATGTGTCCTTATCTACACACGTGTGTCCTTGTCTACACACGTGTGTCCTTGTCTATACACGTGTGTCCTTATCTACACATGTGTCCTTATCTACACACGTGTGTCCTTATCTACACATGTGTGTCCTTATCTACACATGTGTGTCCTTATCTACACATGTGTGTCCTTATCTACACACGTGTGTCCTTATCTACACATGTGTGTCCTTATCTACACACGTGTGTCCTTATCTACACACGTGTGTCCTTATCTACACATGTGTGTCCTTATCTACACATGTGTGTCCTTATCTACACATGTGTGTCTTTATCTACACACGTGTGTCCTTATCTATACACATGTGTCCTTATCTACACATGTGTGTTTTTATCTACACATGTGTTTCCTTATCTACACACGTGTGTCCTTGTCTACACACGTGTGTCCTTGTCTACACACGTGTGTCCTTGTCTACACACGTGTGTCCTTATCTACACATGTGTCCTTATCTACACACGTGTGTCCTTGTCTACACACGTGTGTCCTTGTCTACACACGTGTGTCCTTGTCTACACACGTGTGTCCTTGTCTACACACGTGTGTCCTTGTCTACACACGTGTGTCCTTGTCTACACACGTGTGTCCTTATCTACACATGTGTCCTTATCTACACACGTGTATCCTTATCTACACACATGTGTCCTTATCTACACACGTGTGTCCTTATCTATACATGTGTGTCCTTATCTACACATGTGTGTCCTTATCTACACATGTGTGTCCTTATCTACACATGTGTATCCTTATCTACACATGTATGTCCTCCTTATCTACACATTGTGTCCTTTATCTACACATGTGTGTCCTTATCTACACATGTGTGGCCTCTTCATGTTGTGTAAATAGCATACATGTGTTTCCTCCTTAAATATGGGACAAAAAATAAAAATAAAATAAAGCAACTTCATACTACAAGTTTAGCTACTCATATGATTAGTTTCTCAATACTTACTTGATCTTAATAATTGTGGAATAGTGATGCTGTCTTCCATTTCTCCAATAAACACAAACTCCTCGTCTGAGTCATTGCCAAGATACCCAGTTGATGAATCCATCGGCAAGTCTATTTATAAATACAACGATCGTTAACTAAATAGCATGCTTAGTACCTCACATCAGAGTTTACATTGTCACAACGGTTTCTCCATTTTCACTTTGTCTGTCATAGCTACAACCCGCGGTCACAAAAAGAAACATAAAAACTGAACTGTTAAAGCTGTCGACTTCATTCAAGCATCAAAATATAGATAAAGCTTTGCTTCATTACATATTAGTGCTCACCTTAGGGTTACATCAGAAACCTTGACATCGAACATTCAGTATGCTGATGTGGCAGTTATGGCTTCTCAGTGTGGTGTGGGCAGAGTTAAAAGCTTAGCAATTCAGGCTTTTTGAGGCTGAAAGAGGCGAGGAAGATGGCGAAGAGTTTGACAGTGACTTGCATGAGTTTACTGGAGCTACAGCACTTACTTGTAAAATGTAGCAGTTGTTGAAACTGCTTTGCAAGCTCAAGACAACATTTCCAGTGATTATTAGAGTTCAGATTCAGAAAGTAAACCAGAATCATTGCCTTTATAGTAGTTAACAAGGCACTGGTATTATAATAAATAGTTAACAAGGCACTGGTATTATAATAGTTAACAAGGCACTGGTATTATAAGGCACTGGTATTATAATAGTTAACAAGGCACTGGTATTATAATAGTTAACAAGGCACTGGTATTATAATAGTTAACAAGGCACTGGTATTATAATAGTTAACAAGGCACTGGTATTATAATAGTTAACAAGGCACTGGTATTATAATAGTTAACAAGGCACTGGTATTATAATAGTTAACAAGGCACTGGTATTATAATAGTTAACAAGGCACTGGTATTATAATGGTATTATAATAGTTAACAAGGCACTGGTATTATAATAGTTAACAAGGCACTGGTATTATAATAGTTAACAAGGCACTGGTATTATAATAGTTAACAAGGCACTGGTATTATAATAGTTAACAAGGCACTGGTATTATAATAGTTAACAAGGCACTGGTATTATAATAGTTAACAAGGCACTGGTATTATAATAGTTAACAAGGCACTGGTATTATAATAGTTAACAAGGCACTGGTATTATAATAGTTAACCAGGCACTGGTATTATAATAGTTAACAAGGCACTGGTATTATAATAGTAACAAGGCACTGGTATTATAATAGAGCTCAGGAAACTGAGATATGGCAAAAAGAATACTACAGTCACTTGTTGTATGAGTGCTACACTGAAAAAAAAACTGTTGTATGAATTGCTCACAATTTACTCTTTTTCATTTTTCCAGTTATAATTCTGTCGTTAAAATTAATTATACAAAAATGACTATTATTATAAAATCATAATATTTATATAAATATTCAATAAAAAAAACAAAAAAAAAACATTAATTAAATTTGTGTTTTATTGCTAGGCAACAAGTTTGGGGTTTTAAAAATATGTAACTCATAAGCAACAATATGATATATAGCTAGTTGTTGGGTTTTTTCTCGTTAGTTAATTTAATATGATTTTTTATAACTTGACTAGAAAATATTCATTGGTGAATGGTAAAGATATTGTTAATGGCCATAAATTGTTCCACTAAAGCATGTTGCATGAAGGAAAAGTCACTTACTTACCTCTTGTTTGTATAGGTGTTTGCCGTGCCAGGTAATTATCATCAAACAAGGACTGCTTGGAAACAGATAAAGATGAATCTAATAAAAAGTTCATTATTAGAAATGAACACAACAACAACAAACAAAATTATAACCTACTGAATTACTAGATCTGGCATGACAGGTTTTTCTTCACATGTCATGAATTACTAGATCTGGCATGACAGGTTATTCTTCACATGTCATGAATTACTAGATCTGGCATGACAGGTTATTCTTCACATGTTATGAATTACTAGATCTGGCATGACAGGTTTTTCTTCACATGTCATGAATTACTAGATCTGGCATGACAGGTTATTCTTCACATGTTATGAAACTTCAGAACAAAACATGAAAGAAATCATGCCGTTACGTGTAGATGGTTAATACCAAGCTGTGATAATATTGTGGCAGAAATTTCACTTTGATCCAGAGCAAAATTGTGATGCAAACAATTTATTCTATAATTATGTTCTAATACCTTGTCGGGTGAAATCTTGACTTTGACAAGATGACTCCTTTGGGATTCGATGAAGCATTTCTGAAAAAAATATTATATAGCTAGCATGATACTTCTTTTAAGATATTTTTTCTTGAACATATTCATAAAATCATTATATACAAACACATATTTTGCGCTGCAAGTATATTACATGACAGCCCAATATTATTCAAATATTTTTAAATGTATTCAAAAATTTTATGTTGACATTACTTCATAGTCATCTTCTCATGCTCTTATTTGTTGATCTGTCCAGCAAAAATTCCATCAGTGTTTCTGTCTGGCTAATTCTATGTCTTCAATTTACTGAAGACACATTCTTAAGTCATTTATATGACTGCAATAAGTTACTAAACCCTCTCCCACCACAGGAATGATCAACTGAAGCTAGATATATACTGCCCTCTTCATTACCTGTTGCTCTAGAAGAAATCATGTGAACACTGTATACTACTTTATTTTGAATAGAGATGTACTCCACAAAATATTTTTCAAATATTTTGCAATGTTTCAGTTCTACTATTCCTTCTTCTATGTGTCTTGCAAAATCTGAGGGGAGAATCCAAGTCACTATAAAACAACCAAATCTATGCCGGTAATGAAGAACTGCATATTCAGAAAGAGGAGGTAAAAATTTGGCTTGAATATTCCGTCGGAAATTATTTAATGTCTGCATAGTGAAAGCTTCACTGTTTTCTGGTGTGAACTTGACTTCAAACTCAGAGTAGCTTTGAGATGGCTTGGTATTATGTCCCTCCCAGCAAGTTATGAAGCTGCTAACTGGAGTTGCCATAAGAAACCTTTCAAGCTGCTCAATGTAATGTGACATTTGAGTCTTCAGTTCATCTGACCCAAATGTATCCACCATGAATTTGAGAAGGTGATAGTCCACAAAATTCCAGACTTTGGCATTCAAGAAATTAAAGATCACTTGAATGGAAGATGAATTATCACTTGACTCTTCTATTGGTAGTGACAAAAATATTTCCTTGTTGACACGCTCCGGAAGAATTGTTAAACGACTTCGAACGGATTCAACATCACATTTCTTCATATCAAGCTCTCGAAGCAGGCAGCTGGCCATGCTGGAGAAATCATCTTGGAGCCTGCATATTTCATCGTCTATCTTAGGGTCTGAATTGTCTATTGGACCATCACTACCCTCAGAGCTCACACTAGAAATTGTTCCTAAAAATTGCATTAATTATGAAGGTGTGTTATAACTAGCTAAATTAGAGGGAATTTTGTGAGTGACAAGAACAAGTGAATGAATTATGCACAAACAATTCCTTTCATAAGGTGCTTTTCCGTGTGTCATAGCTACATACGGTGATTGGCAAAGAGTAGCTACAATTTTGCTTAAATGGTTGAGATATAGATAGTAGACACCAACATAAGTATATAAAAACTCACTTTTAATTTCTTTTCTTGCCTTTGCAGCTGCAATGGAAAGTGAAAAGTAATATTAAATAACTGTGAATAGCACAGTATTCCTGTCACCTCTGCTAAGTGAAAAGGAAATTGTCTTAAATTTAATTAATCTTTTGTGCCAGTTTTAACTTCAACAAATCCTAGAGAGTAATCTGTTCCATGAGCTGCTTATATATCAAAACTATGGCCATTTGTTAAGTTTCCTAGCTGTTGTTTTGAAGTAAGAGAAGATTGTGAGATGAAACAAATTATTGACAGAATGGTATTGAGGCATTTGAAGCAAGGCACCACATGCTAAGTTCGTATTTTTTTCTTTCCTTTGACTCTGTAACATTACATAAACTTGTAGAAAATAAACCTCACTGTACTGTATAAAATTGTCAGCTTTGTTGAATAACAGTTTATCTGGATATTAAAGGTCACATTTACATAGTACTACTATAAGAATGTAACTGACAAAAACAATATAAAAAGGCTGACATATATACCACCCATATACATACACAAGAAAATTGAAGCTCCATTTAAGTCTACACGGAGTTCGGCCTCATTAAGAAAGAATGCAAGCAATGAAAGATGGTGTGTCAATAAGCTCTGTTTTCAAAAAGTGTATCCTATTTTGTTTACTTTTTAATGTAATATTTTTAGCAACACAATACATAACAACAGAAATGGACAGACGTATTTATTCATACATTTGAAGCAGTGAATACAATTTAATAACTTTAAGCTTGAGTTGTAAGGGATATCACTTGGTAGCCTTTTATACTTGTAGCATATGTTGTATGTGACCCTACATTGATTATCCTGCCAACAATTATCACCATCTGATTCTTCATTCACCTCACCTTTGTCTAGCTCCTCCACTGCGTCTACATGTCCTCTGGTCTCACTAATGGACTCCAGCAAACACATATAGAGTAGCATGTAGCCATTCCTCCCTCCTTTTTCTGCCACATATACCAATCTACTAAACTTCTCAACTCTGGAAGTGAAATGGTTGGTCAGATAGTGCTCGTCGTCTTCTGAGAGCAAATGATACTTCTTGAGAAACGGGACCAAAACTTGGATATCTATCCAAGTTTTAATCTTGTAATAACACTCATCAAAAGCATCCTTACCGATGAATTCTAATTCTGCATTAGCACGTAGAAACTTGTCTACCTTCACATTCTGCTCAGTTATTTCCAGACGGATCTGCGACATTGCTGCCGACCGAGAGGTGGTCTTGAAGAATGAGAAAGGTGAGCGGCAACCAGACGCGCAATGTTTTGTAGGTGGGACAGGGAATGGGGCGGAGCGCGTAAATGATAGCTGAGGAGGAGAACACTCGTCGGAGAAACCAATTTTTGAGCCAAAAATACAATAATGCTCCACACACACACACAAACACACACACACACACACACACACACACACACACACACACACACACACACACACACACATACACACACACACACACACACACACACAAAAAAAAAAAAATGAAAAAAAGAGCAAAAATTCAATGAGCACAGATAATAATTGTCCACCTATATGCCAGTTATAGGCATGAAAATTAATGACGTTAATTCATAATAATGCAACTACTAGCTATAGCTACTGAATTTGCAGCAACAACTATTGACAAGTGTCCTGGCTACAAAATTTTGTAAGACAACCTGTTTTACAGCAGATTTAATTTTGCTGTGGGGATTATTGTAATGATATAGGCACAGACTTAGCGATGCAGCTAGAAATAATGTAGAAAAAAGTTTCTTTCTAGGCTATTTTTGAGATATAAAGCTGTGGTAAATTTCTTCCTTCTTTTTCCACTAGTTATAGGTAATTTTCTCATTAGAGAGTTCACTATCAGAGGTTCCATTGAAGTTTGTCTATATAATCTCAGCTAACACATACAATTGTATAATCTCGTGTTTCTGCTCAAAGTTGAATTTCTTATTTGCCCCCAAATATTTTTTGCTCCTCTCTGCTGGATTGACCAACAAATATCCAATAAAAGGTGACCCAAACATTTATACATAGGTCTTGTAGCTTTACCAATTAAAATAATGTCCCTGTGTTGCTAGGTAGATTACACAGTGACCTTCATCATCAGTAAGAGGATTGACAATGACATACTATTCATCACTTGTGCCAAAAGGTCCTTCTTTATGAATTAAGTTAAAAATAAAAATTGCAAAAAATATTACCTTCAGTTAAAAATATTACTTCTGTGAAATTGCCATTGCAAATGTTTCATAATGCAATCTTGGGTGGTTTGAGGGGAAAACCCTTTAATTATCATACAAAGACATTAAACGGCTATTGATGTAAGCCTTGTTCAAGTTGCAATATTTGGTAAAGGGTTTATAGGCAGAGGAACAGCAATTTACTGATGTTAGTTATTAGCCTTTCAGGGAAGTGTGTGAGTCTGTGTGTAATAAGGTCATATTTAATCTGGTAACTCAGCATCTCTTTGGCTTTTGGCTGAAAAACAAGCAAACAAACAAACATGGGCTTCTGCGATATCTTAAGTATCAACATGTTCTGAAGCTTTTTGTATTGATAGCATTCAACCCTGTAAGTAGCTAGCAGCTGGATTGCAATTCTAACAGTAATCTATTTGCCTGAAGTTAGGATTGCCATGTTTAAGTTGTATGTTCCATCAAATAGAAATACAGTACATCGAGTGACTAACTTAGACTCATGTGTGACAGATTTCTATGTTTCACATTAATTGCACCAACCAATAGATAAGAAAAAATGACATATGCAGAAGTGTTCCTTATTACTTCACAGCTGAATGAAACCCAGGTGGGTGGGGGAAGGGGGCAGTTTGGGGGGCCATGGCCCCTTGGTGCCCCTGATCCTCTGCCTATGGGATTAAACCATATCTAAGGTACCACAAAATCAGGTAAAGGGAAACCTTATGAGGCTTAATGCTGAATACTGCTGATTATTTGCTTTGCTCATAGAGATGTTGTCAAGATGTAACACCAACACTTCTCATTAGCATGTTCTCAAGATGTGACACCATTAGAATGTTGTCAAGATGTGACACCAAGACTTCTCATTAGAACGTTGTCAAGATGTTACACCAGCACTTCTCATTAAAATAAAGGCTAATTGCTACATGGAATAGTAATTTAGCAAGAATACATTTTCTTATATACTGTCCCATGGCTTCTTCAGTTTCTACTTCAATTAAAACTCTTTATATTTGTGCCACTGTTCAGTTAGTAATTGAAGATCCACATGTTCTTTGATTCAGTCATTCTGTTGAAATAAATATAGCAGTTTTTCTCAATATTTTGACAAACTAAATAATTCCTAATAAATGGATCATGTAATAACTACAAGTAATTAGTGGCACCATAAAATGAATCTCCAGTAATTACTCTGAAACAAATCTTACATGAGTGCAGGCATGCGATGTGATGACTACGCATGCCCGCATGCATTTACTCACACACGATCTCCACCACCTGCACACATGCCACAGTTAGCATGCACGCATATGTGTATCGCGAATCTTCCTCCCACCAATCGCAGTTCTCAAGAAATTGCTGATTCAGCAGATGAATTGTCCGAGAAGAAGATGGCTGCGTCGGTGAGCGGAGTGAAGTCCGCAGTGTCTAATAATGGCTCCAAAAACTATCCGTCTATACCTAAAATAAAGATAAAGTTTGAGGGGTACTCTCCAGATGGCACTGAAAGAGTCAAAAGACCGAAAATTGTGAGAACCGAGGAGAAGCAGCACAGACCAGCTTCAGTTGTGCCTGGGTCCAAAGGTCAATGCCTCACTTGTCATCAGTGTAGACAGTCTGTATACAGCAACAAAGGAACGTTGGAACTCAAGGTTGATTCAAAGTCTGGAAAGAAGAGGCTAAAATGTAGCAAGTGTACCAGATACTGGTGAGTGGGGTTCCTCCTTTGTCTGGGTCAGGTGACCACCCGTTGTCCTTGAGATGGGGATGTGTCTGTGTTAATTGTATGGACTTTGTGGTGTCTTGTGTATCAGTCAAGGCAGTAAACTGACGAAGGCAGGACACAGTAGCGGTCTAAAATGCTGGTTCCAACTGTGTACTTTCTTGCGGGTCAAGAGTCACTCCTGCTTTCGCCTTTATCTCTCTCTCTCTGTTCTCTTGTCCACCATTGTCTTAACACCCACTTGTTCCTAACCCAGTCTCCTGTCTATCATACTATTTCGTCTCCATCATTCTCCGTCTCCATCTTAGAGGATGTATTCCAAGTGCACCCTACCCACTCACTCTCTCCTCAAATATCCCATCCATTTTGTAACTTTCATTTCCTCGTGTGCATCTATTTGGGCCTTTGTTGCTGTGTGTTAGTTACCAGTGATGGTACGTGTGTGCTAGTTACCAGTGATGGTATGTGTGTCCGTGCTAGTAGTTCAGTTCCCATGTGATGGTACAGGTTGTGCGTAGGTCTGTGGCCTGAGCTTGTGTTTCTATGGCGCTTCAGTAAGCATGAGTAGTGGACAAGGTGATTGGGGGCTAATGGGCTAAGAGAAATTACAAAGTGTGTTCCGTGGTAAGACCTTTATTGGAGGTGGAGCAGAGCTGCTGGGGAAGAGTGTCATGTAGAGGTAATAAAGGTGATGTCATCAAGCATGTGTGTATCTCATGGAGGTCAGAATGAGGCAAGTTCTAGTAGGGGTCAAGAGTTAGTGCGTTCTAGTTGAAAGTGTATTGTCTTGAACTTCAGGGTAGGCAAGTTTATAGTTGAAGAGGGGGGGGGGGGTATGGAAGGCTAATCTGGTGAGAGATACTACTCTTGCAGGCCAACAGGTTGATAGGTCAGTCTGTCTGCTTTGGGTGAGTAGTGGCTAGTGTAGATAATAAGCAGATGGGCCTTCAATGGCTCTTTTTAGATAGTGGCGGCCCATGGTACAGTTTATAGAGATGGCTCGCCACATTTCTCCCCCCCCCCCC